>WBZR01000223.1_pt1 | contig 97360 bp, 67 predicted proteins | sample 5204231 | NCBI WGS metagenome assembly WBZR01 (sample SAMN12412403, study PRJNA552823) | activated sludge metagenome | isolation source: activated sludge from anammox sidestream of wastewater treatment plant... | place: USA: Virginia | collected 2017-08
CAGGAGGCGATTGCCCGGGCGCTGGGCAAGAGCGAGGACGACGAGGCCCGCGACGCGCTATTGGCCGGCTTGACGATCGAGCATCCGAAGGCGCGGCGCGCGGTGGTTGAGGCACTGGGTAATTTCCACGATGAGACCAAGGTCGAGGCGGCGCTACTCAAGCTGGTGCAGGACGGCGATGCGAGTTATCGCGTGGAGGCGGCGGCCATTACGTCGTGGGCGGATGTCTGTCAGGACGAGCCTTCAGAGATGCTGGAGACGCTGCTCGAGCGGGAGTCAGACGGGGAGATCATCCGGTGTGCCGTTATTGAGGCACTCGGTAAGCACGGCGAGCCGGGGGTGATCGATTTGCTGACGGAATGGGCCGAACCGGATAAGGACAATCGTTGCCGGGCCGCGGCGGTGCGGGCGATTGCTGAGGCGGCGACGCGGATTGGGGTCGATGAGGAGGCGCAGGAGTATGCGGTGGAGACGATACTGACGTGCCTTCACCGGGGATCGCGACGGCTTCAGGTGTCGGCGCTGGAGGCGCTGGGGAACATGGGCCCGGCCGCGAAGGCCGCGCTGCCGGAGCTGGACCGGTATGCAGAGATCGGCCAGCCGCGGGTGCGCACTCGGGCGGCGGAGATGGCGAAGAAGATTCGCGCCGGTGATTCGACGGGCAAGGGGACGGGTGAGCTGCGCGACGAGGTGGCGAAGCTGAAAAAGGAAAACCGGCGGCTCCTGGATCGTCTGGAAAAGATCGAGGCGAAGTTGGAAGGGCATCCGGAGCCGATGGGCACGCGGTAGCGAACGCGGCGACGGGCCCATTACACGCAAAGCGACTGCCAACGACGTTGGACGGTCTCGACGTTTCCACTGGTGACAAGGTGTTGCCACCGGCGGACAGCATCGACGATCCCGTTTGTTAATTCACTTAGATTCAATTCGCTGAAGACCGCGGCCGGCAGAAGCTGCTGAAGGCTGACCGGGGGCAGTGCGTCCGGCGGCAACGGGCGATCGGCATCGTGCGTGTTGATGCCGATGCCGGTGATGAGGGCGCGGACGCGGCCGGACTCCACCAGCGACTCAACGAGAATGCCGCCGAGCTTGCCGCCGCCTGCGATGAGGTCGTTGATGGGCTTGAGGCGGATTTCGAGGCCCGTGGCGGCGATCAGGATTTCGGCACAGGCGACGCCAGCGGCGAGGGTGTGGGTTGTGAGGTCTGGTGTCGCGGGGCCGACATCGAAGGAGACGATTGAGAAGTAAAGGCCGGCATCACGCGGGGACAGCCACGAGCGTCCCTTCGTCCCCCGCCCCACCGTCTGCTCGCGAGCGATGACGATGACGTTTTTAGTTAACGAGCCGTCCGCGATGAGGCGCTTTGCGGCGTCGTTGGTGGAGTCGACGGTTTCGAGGCGGATCAGGTGCACGATGGGGCTTGATTGTAATGCAAGTCGTGTGGCTATCGGCAGGCGGCTTTCATGCGCTGCCACTGCCGGCTGGGCAGCGTGCGGCCCCACTTGTCGGCGATGATGCTGGAAGCCTCGAATACCGTTTGCAGATTGACTCCGCACTGGATGCCCATTCGATCGAGCATGTAGACGAGATCTTCGGTGGCGAGGTTGCCGGATGCGCCGGGGGCGTAGGGGCAGCCGCCGAGGCCGCCGGCGGAACTGTCGAAGGTGGTGATGCCGAGCTGCAGGCCGGCGAGGACGTTGGCCAGCGCGGTACCATAGGTGTCGTGCAGGTGCAGGGCGAACTTGCCGGGCGGGATGGACTTTAGCAGGTGGCCCACTGTCTCGAAGACGTCGGTCGGCGCGGCGGCGCCGATGGTGTCGCTGACGGCGACCTCGTCGATGCCCATGTCGAGCAGTCGGGTCGTGACGTCGAGGACGCGATCCTTGCTGATATTCCCTTCGTAGGGGCAGACAAAGCTGGTGGAGACGTATCCGCGGACGGTGAGGCCGGCGGCGAGGGCGGACTTCACGACCGGGGCGAAGGTGGCGAGCGACTCGTCCACGGTCATGTTGATGTTTTTCTTCGTAAAGCTGTCGGAGGCGGCGGTGAAGACGGCGATGCGGCGGATGCCGGTCTCCAGGGCCCGATCGAGGCCTTTTTGATTGGGGACGAGTGCCGAGTAGGTGACACCCTCCGCGGGCGGCAGGCGACCGGCGACATCGACCGCGTCGGCCAGTTGCGGGATTGCCTTGGGGTGGACGAAGGACGTGGCTTCAATTGCCCGCAAGCCAGAACCGGCGAGGGCGGCGATGAAGGCCAGTTTCAAATCCGTGGGAATCTGCTCGGGCTCGTTTTGCAGTCCGTCGCGCGGGCCGACTTCGACGATCTTCACTTCCTTCGGTAGCGCGCTCAAGCGGCGGGCTCCTCGAAACGCACGAGCATCGCGCCCATATCCACGAGTTGGCCGGGCTTGCAGGCGACTTCCCGGACTCGGCCGGCCTGCGGGGCGGAGAGCGTCATCTCCATCTTCATCGACTCCATGACGATGAGCGGTTGTTGCGCCTCGAACGAATCACCGGGGGCGATGTTGATCTTCAGAATCGTTCCGGGCATCGGGGCTGCCAGTGTCGACTGCATGGCGGCGGCGGCGGGACCGGTGGATGTGCGGCGGGCGACGTGATCGATGAGTTCGAGACAGTAGGTGCGGCCGCCGAGCCAGACATCGATGCGCCCGGCATGGCGCAGCACGGCGAACGGGATGACGCGGCCGGCGATGCGAAGGAGGCCGGTGTCGTCGTGCCAGTCGATGAGCTCGGCATCAAGGGACTGGCCACCGACGGTGACGTGGTAGGCCGAGTCATGCTCTTCGTCGGCGCGTTCCAGGCGCACGGCGATGGGATCGGGCGACGCGGAAGTTTTGAGCAGAACTTCGCTCATGTCAGGCAGATTAGCATGGGGGATGAACCAGGTAAAACGGGAGGCGGGAATGGGTCGTGATTAGGGGCCACGCCAGCGGCCGGCCGATTCCCAGGGGCCGGGGGCGGCGATGGCTGCTCCGAGCGAAGCCTTTGCGGCAGCGCGGCCGAGGCGTGCGGCGACGGCGGCGGCGATCAGGGCCTCGGTCGGAGGGTTGCCCGGCGCGGCGGCGGCGATGGCGTGCTGCTCGAGGAAATGGGTGTGCAGATTGCCGGCGCGGAACTCGGGATGCGCGAGGACATCGCGCAGGAAGGCGACGTTGGTCGTCACGCCCATGATGACGTAGCGGTCCAGGGCGCGAATGGTCTTATCGATCGCCTCTTCGCGGGTGCGCGCCCAGCAGACGAGCTTGGCGAGCATGGGGTCGTAGTAGACGGAGACCTCGGACCCCTGGGCGACACCGGTGTCGATGCGGATGCCGGGGCCGCGCGGTTCGATGTAGCGTTCGAGGACGCCGATGGACGGGAGGAAACCGCGGGCAGCGTCTTCGGCGTAGATGCGGCACTCGATGGCGTGGCCTTCCTGTTTGAGATCGACCTGGGTGAAGGGGAGCTTTCCACCGAGGGCGACGGCGAGCTGGGCGCGGACGAGGTCGCGGTGGGTAACCATCTCGGTGACGGGGTGCTCGACCTGCAGGCGGGTGTTGACTTCGAGGAAGTAGAAGTTGCCGCTTTGGTCGAGGATGAACTCGACGGTGCCGGCGTTGCTGTAGCCGATGGCCTTGGCAGCGGCGACGGCGGCCTCGCCCATTTTGGCGCGGAGCTCCGGCGAGAGGGCCGGGGAGGGTGACTCTTCGATGATCTTCTGATGGCGGCGCTGGACGGAGCACTCGCGCTCGAAGAGGTGGACGGCGTTTCCGTGGGTGTCGCCGAAGATCTGAATCTCTACGTGGCGCGGGTTGGTGATGTACTTTTCGATGAAGACGCGGCTGTCGCCGAAGGCGGCGCCGGCCTCACGCTGGGCGGCTTCGATGGCGGCGGCGAGGTCGGACTCCTTTGGGACGACGCGCATGCCCTTGCCCCCCCCACCGGCGGCGGCCTTGATGAGGACGGGGTAGCCGATCTTCGCGGACTCCTTCTTGAGGGTGTCGATGCCGATGGCCGTGTCGCCGGACCAGCCGGGGACGACGGGCACGCCGGCCTTGGTGAAGGTGTCTTTGGCGATGATCTTGTCGCCCATGTCGCGGATGACGAATGGGGATGGACCGATGAAGGTGATGCCGGCGTCGTGGCACGCCTGGGCGAAGTCTTCATTTTCGGAGAGGAAGCCGTAGCCGGGGTGGATGGCGTCGACGCCGTGAAGCCTGGCGAGCTCGATGATCTTTTCGCCTCGCAGGTAAGTCTCGGCGGAAGTGTTGCCGGGAAGCGGATAGGCTTCGTCACAGGCGCGGACGTGCAGCGCGCGGCGGTCGGGGTCGGAATAGACGCCGACGGCGGTGATGCCCATCTCCTGGAGGGTGGCGGCGATGCGGCAGGCGATCTCGCCGCGATTGGCGATGAGGACTTTCTTGAACATTACTCGGTGATCCAGTTTGGTTTTCGCTTTTCGAGGAATGCTTTGAGGCCTTCCTGTCCCTCGGGGGAGACGCGCAGCTCGGAGATTTTTTTCGTGGTGATGTCTTCGACGCGGTCCCAGGGTACGCCGGCGACCGCGGAGAGGATGCGCTTGCAGTGGGTGAGGGCGCTTGGGCCATTGGCGGCGAGGGAGCCTGCCAGCTTGTCGATGCAGGCGTCCATCTCTTCGATGGATTCGCAGGCCTCGTTGACAAGGCCGATGCGGCGGGCCTCGGCGCCGCTGAAGACTTCGGCGGTCAGGGCGTAGCGGCGGGCCTCGCCTGGGCCGATCTTTTCCAGGACGAACGGCGAGATCACGGCGGGCAGGATACCGAGCTTGACCTCGCTGAGACAGAAGTTCGCCTTGGTCAGTGCTACGGCCATGTCACAGGCGGCGACGAGGCCGACGCCGCCGCCGTAGGTCGCGCCGTGGACGCGGGCGATGACGGGCTTGGGGCATTCGCGGATGGTGCGGAGCATCTTGGACAGGACGCGGGAATCGGCGATGTTTTCCTCGAGGGAGTAGCCGACCATGCGCTTCATCCAGTTGATGTCGGCCCCGGCGCAGAAGCTCTTGCCCTCGGCGGCGAGGACGATGACGCGAACGGCGGGGTCCGCGCCGAGGCGCGTGAAGGCGTCGGTGAGCTCGCGCATCATGTCGTCGTTGAAAGCGTTGTGGAGGTTGGGGCGGGCCAGGTAAACTTTGGTGATCGAGCCATCGCGTAAGGTTTTTAGATACTCTGGCATAATCCATGCTAAATGGTGAACGGAGACCGGGTTTAACTCGATTTCAATCTCCGAACTGAATTGTCAGTCGGAACGTAATTCGACTCACGCAGCGTGAACCACGCTAGCAATAGATCGGGCCGGCGGCACGGGCTCGCCCGATTCTCGAAGTAGCTCAATATGGCCGGTGATCGCCTCGCGGATCGCGTCCAGGGCCTGCCCCTGCGTGTCACCGCAAGACACGCATCCGGGAAGGTCCGGCACGTAGGCGCTGTAGCTTCCGTCGTCTGCTTTTTCAATGACCACGGTGTAGTCCACGGCTTAATTCTCCTGAATCAGACCCGCCTGTCGTAACACGGATCGGAGCGTTCCCGGCGGGATGTCTCGTCCGAGCTTTCCTCCACCTGGTATTGTAACAACGCCTTTTTTCGTGGGGTGACGAAAATGCAAGTGACTGCCCGTGGTGCGGACGTGCTGCCACCCATCCTTCTCGATCCGCTCCTTGAGCTCGCGGTACTTCAATTTACGGTTCTCCCGGATCGCAGAGTCCGCATTATCGACTACATCCTGAACACGCCGACTCGCCGCTTGGGGAATGGGGCGTTGAGCGAGGCGGCGATGGCGAGGGCCAGGACCGTTCGCGTGTCGGCGGGGTCGATGATGCCGTCGTCCCAGAGGCGGGCGGTGCTGTAATAGGCGCTGGACTCGTGGGCGTACTTTTCCAGGGTCGGGCGCTTGAATTCCTCTTCCTCGGCGGCGCTCAAGCCCGCCTTTTTCTCGCGGGCGAGCTGGTCCTTCTTCACCGTGAGCAGGACGCCGGCGGCCTGTTCGCCGCCCATGACGCTGATGCGGGCGTTGGGCCACATCCAGAGCATGCGCGGCTGATAGGCGCGGCCGCACATGCCGTAGTTCCCTGCGCCGTAGGAGCCGCCGATGATGACGGTGAACTTGGGGACGGCGGCGTTGGAGACGGCGGCGACCATTTTCGCGCCATCCTTGGCGATGCCGCCGGATTCGTAGGCCTTGCCGACCATGAAGCCGGTGATGTTTTGCAAAAAAACGAGCGGGATGCCGCGGACGCTGCACATCTCGATGAAGTGCGCCGCCTTTTGGGCGCTCTCGGAGAAGAGGACGCCGTTGTTGCCGACGATGCCGACGGGGTAGCCCCAGATGTGAGCGAAGCCGGTGACGACGGTCGGGCCGTAGAGCGCCTTGAATTCGTGGAAGCGGCTGCCGTCGACGATGCGGGCGATCACCTCGCGTACGTCGTAGGGCTTGCGGATGTCCTTGTTGATGACGCCGTAGATCTCGCTCGCGTCGTAGAGCGGGTCTTCGGTCGGGCGCATGGACAGTGGCGTCTTCGGCCGGGCGTTCAGATGTTCGACAATCTGCCGGGTGATCGCCAGCGCGTCTTCATCGTTCTGGGCGTAGTGATCGGTCACGCCGCTTTCGCGGCAATGGACGTCGGCGCCGCCGAGTTCTTCGGCGGTTACTTCCTCGCCGGTGGCGGCCTTCACCAAAGGCGGGCCGCCGAGAAAAATGGTGCCCTGATTGCGAACGATGACCGTTTCGTCGCTCATGGCGGGGACGTAGGCGCCGCCGGCGGTGCAGGAGCCGAGGACGACGGCGACCTGCGGGATGCCCAGCGCGCTCATGCGGGCCTGGTTGTAGAAGATGCGGCCGAAGTGGTCGCGGTCGGGAAACACTTCGGCCTGAAGCGGAAGAAACGCGCCGCCGGAATCGACGAGATAGACACACGGCAGGTGGTTCTCCTCGGCGATCTCCTGGGCGCGAAGATGCTTCTTGACGGTGATCGGGTAATAGGTGCCGCCCTTCACCGTGGCGTCGTTGGCAACGATGACGCAGGCGCGGCCCTGGATGCGGCCGATGCCGGTGACGACACCGGCGCAGGGCGCGTCGTTGTCGTACATGTCGCACGCGGCGAGGGCGCTGAATTCGAGAAAGGGGCTGTCGGGATCGACGAGCCGCTCGATGCGGTCGCGGACGAAGAGCTTGCCGCGGTCGGTGTGCCGTTTGACCGAGGCCTCCCCCCCGCCTTGCTGGACGACGGCGACGCGATCTTTAAGTTCCGCGACGAGGCCCTGCATGTGGGCCTTGTTCTCGGTGAAGACGGGATCGGCGGCGTTGAGCTTGGTTTGAATGACGTCCATTGTGCGAGTCCCAGAATCAGGTACCTGCACAATGTAACGGCGATGATGTGCTCTGGGTAGCGCCCGACCGGGCGTGCCGCCATTGTGGCGCGGGACAGTAGGGCAGCCTAAATCGTCAGGGGGCAAGGACTCAGTCGTGCATTGCCGCCAGGTTCTTTTCGGCGAGATTTTCGATCGCTTTTCCGACGATATCGCAAACCTTAGGAACGCCGGGCCCTTGATTGGCCGCGCCGAGACGCTTGACCGCATTCAGAATCTTCACGGCCTTACTCGTCTCGCCCGCACTCTTGAGATTCGCGGCGCGTCCGACGAGTTGATTCGCCAGGAAGCGCAGGTCGGTAAGTCGGCGAACCAGGACATCACGTTGTCTCTGCCAATCGTCGCCCCAGTGCGCGACCCACTGCTCCTCGCTCATATCGCAAACGCGAAGTCGCTTTTCGTGCCCAGGCGGTTCGGAGAGTTGAAGGATGACACGAAGGGCGGACTCCTCAGCGACGCCGAATACCTGCAGCGCCGCCGTCATGTCGGGCAGGACTTCGTCGAAACGTTGCTCGGCTTCCAACGATGGTGATGCAGCGCTACCCTGACAAGGTTTGCACTCGACGCCCTCTTGCGTCGTGCAGGCGCTGAGCGCAGATGCGAGCAGACCGCAGACGGCAATGTTGAGTCGATGCTTTGCTTTCGTCATCGCAATCCTCCTTCAATCATCAAGACCGCCTCATCTTGAACGCGGTCATCGGCCATGTTTCACTGTTACGCGGGAGTATCAGTATTCCTTTTGCTCCTGTGCAGCACCAGTAGAAAAGGGAGCGCTTTTTATAAGGTGCACGGGTCCCGGGATTGGACTAAGCGTGTCTTTTGGCTGGTTATTCCGGTATAGTGACCCGATCATGTCTTCAGCGGTGCGGTTGGGCTGGCCGAATCGGATATCTCTGGCGCGGGTTTTCTGCGTCGCGCCGTTTGTCATTGCCCTGATGAATCTGCACGAACCGGGGCGGGGCTGGCTGAGGTGGTCGGCCCTTGGGCTATTCGCATTGATGGCGATCAGCGACGGGCTGGACGGCTGGCTGGCGCGACGGCTGAACGATCGGACGCTATTGGGGGCCTTTCTCGATCCACTGGCGGACAAGCTGCTGGTGACGGCGGCGGTTGTGATTCTTGCGGTTCGCGGGATCGTCGATGACACCGACCCGGCGGGCCAACGGCGACTGTATCTGCCGGACTGGGCGGCGGTGGCGGCGATCGGCAAGGACCTGCTGGTCTGCATCGGCTTCGCCATTTTGCGCATGACCACGGGCAAGATTCACATCCAGCCCCGGTGGATCGGGAAGACGTGTACGACCGTGCAACTCCTGGTGGTAGTCAGTATGCTGTTATGGCCGGATTTGCCGGGCAGGCTGTCGCAGTTGCCGCAGTGGCTGTGGATCGCGGCTACAATTCTCGCAGTCGCGGCGGCGCTGGATTACGTTCGGCTGGGCAGTCGGATATTGGCGGCGACGACGATCGAGCCGGGGGCCCCCGGCGATGGAGAATGAACTCATGAGCGGTGCTGAGCGAGCGGCATTCTGCACGATTACCGAGGCATTGGAAGAACTGAAGGCGGGGCGCTTCATCATTCTCGTTGACGACGAGGATCGGGAGAACGAAGGCGATCTCGTCTGCGCGGCGGAGCTGGTCACGCCGGAGATGATCAACTTCATGATCCGTCAGGCGGCGGGCAAGCTGTGCCTGACGCTGACGGCGGAGGCCTGCGAGCGGCTGCACCTGTATCCTCAGACGAATGAAAACACCGCGTCGCACGGCACGGCGTTCACGATCTCGATCGATGCGGCGCCGGAGTTCGGCGTCACCAGTGGGGTCAGCGCCGCCGACCGGTGCACGACGATTCGCCGAAGCCTGTCGCCGGATGCGAAGGCGTCCGACTTTCGCCGGCCGGGGCACATCAGCCCGCTGAAAGCCAAGCAAGGCGGCGTCCTTGTGCGGGCGGGGCATACGGAGGCCAGTATTGATCTGGCGCAGCTCGCGGGTCTTACTCCGGCGGGCGTGATTATTGAGATCCTCAAAGAGAACGGCGAGATTGCCCGACTGGATGATTTGATTGAATTCGGCCGGCGACACGGGCTGAAGATTTGCACCATCGCTTCGCTGGTGGAGTATCGCCTGCAGCGCGAGCGATCGATCATTCGGATCGAGTCGATCCCGCTGGATAATGAGCACGGTCACTGGACGCTGCACGCGTTTGAGTCGGTACTCGATACCGAGCCGCATGTCGCCCTGTGCATGGGCGAGGCCATCGGGAAGATCGACTCGAACGGCGACATCGTCAATGTTGACCATCCGGTGCTGACGCGTGTTCACTCGCAGTGCCTGACCGGCGACGTTTTTCACTCGATGCGCTGCGACTGCGGAGACCAACTGGCCGAGGCGATGAAGGCCATCGCGGCGGCGGGCGAAGGCGTGGTCGTCTATCTGCGGCAGGAGGGCCGGGGCATCGGCCTGACCAACAAGCTGCACGCCTATAAGCTTCAGGATCAGGGGCTCGACACGGTCGAGGCCAATGAGAAACTGGGCTTCCCGGCGGACAAGCGCGACTACGGCCTCGGCGCTCAAATCCTTCGAGACCTCGGCATACGACAGCTTCGGGTGCTGACGAACAACCCCAAGAAGATCAACCGTCTGGAGATTTATGGGCTGGACGTTGTCGAGCAGCTTCCGCTCAAGATTGCCCCGAACGAGCACAATCAGCGGTATCTGAATACCAAGCGCACGAAGTTGGGGCACTTGCTGGATGAGTGAGCGAATGGAATGCCCTCACGACGATCGGGCTAATGTGGCCGTCCCGCCGCCTGTTGAGGCAAGCTGCGCTTCGGGCGCGTTCCTGTCTCAATTTACTTCGAGCTACGCAGGGACGGCGGCTTCCTGGGTTCGATCGGAATCCGAGCTTGCATGGCTGGCCCCGGGAACTTCCTGGCCTTTGACGGCGGACAAGGTGCTGGCCTGGGGCCAGGAGCGGCGCGAGCGATTTCTGCTGTGGAACGGGCGCGACGGATTTCCGATCGGTTACGCGGAACTGAATGAGATGCCCAAGACGCGGGATCAACTGTGGATCGGTCATTTCATGCTCGATCCCGCGCGGCGCGGCTGCGGCTGGGCTGTGCGGTTTGCCCAGGCGCTGATTGCACGGGCATTTGTTGAGCGGCAGGCGACGGACGTGCTGCTGGTTGTCGTTCCGGACAACGATCGGGCGATCCGCTGTTACCAGAGGGCCGGTATGATCGATCAGGGGCAGGAGCGCAAGCACTTCAAAGCAACCCGGCGCGACTTTCTGTTCAATCGCATGGCGATCAGCCGAGGCAGATTCAGGAAACTGGCAGGGCTCGGGCAACTTCCCGATATCCCCCTTCCGATTCGCGGACGGCCCGCTGCCGAGGTTTCTTCGCAGGCGGCGGTCTAATCAAATTTCAAGACTTGATTGCACTTCAGATCGCCGGAGATCGACTCGGTGCAGATGCGAATGGGGTGATTGCGGACCTTCGCGCCGTCATCGATTCGGAACTCTCGAAGGGTGGATTCGCCATCGCCCAGGCTGAGGATGACGCGCGTCTGGCGGCGATCTTCCTGATAGAGCAGACTCGACCGCAGATTGAGGGGATGACCGGATCGATTGGTGAGACGCTGGATGATGTGCAGGCTCCCTTCCTCGGCTCGGGCCAAGACGCTGACGTCGAGCCCCGGACAGACCACTTCAACGGGGGCGCGAAAAACGATGTCTCCGCCTTCTCGACTCAGGCGAGCGGCAAAGGTATGGGGGCCGATGGAGTGGTTGGAGGGCAACTGGATATAGAGATCGAACCTGGCTTCCTCGCCGGGCCCCACGTCGAGCGCGACGCTTTCCGGGGTCATTCTCCAGAAGGCCGGCGGATCGAACTTGAGGATGCCGGAGAGCCGGACGTCGTAATGGTTTTTGATTCGAAGCGTCGTTTTGTTCTTCTCAAGTTGAACACGGACGCTGGGTGGCTCAAGGGCGAAGGACGACATGGTGAGAACACGACCTGCCTCGGCGCCGGTCAGGAAGCTCGGCGTGACATCGAAACGGCAGGCACGGCCGGTCGAGCCTTGCTCGGGATTCAGCTCGTTGAGCCAGAGGTCGTAGTGTCTTGATTGCGGCACTGCGTCGGTCATGACGACGCCGGGCGCGCGGGACCGGCCGTCGGTCCAGGCCGCAAGGACGCCGTTTGTGGAATCGGAATCGCCAAAGTACCAGCCGGTAACACCATGATCCAGCCAGATCGGCGCGATGGGCCGGCGATCGCCGAGTATCCGGGCAATCGTGCTGAGGACGATAAACGATTCGTCCGGGACGACGCCTTCCGAGGATGATTGGCTAATCAACCACGGCTGCGGCATGAAGACCATTTCCGCTCCGGCGACACGGGCAAGGATGAGCCTTCGGGCGATCTGCGAGAGCCGGGCGATGCGATCGAATCTTACGGAATCAAGGTCGTCGAGCGTCACCCAAAGGGCAGGCTGGTCTTTACCTTGAGGCCGGGTCAACTGATCGACGAGTTGATCGGCGGTGAAGTGCGCCGGGACGTTGACGGAAAAGACGTCGGGCATGGTCGATGTACCGGACGCGTCGGACCAGGCGACGCCGGCATCCTGCGGGATGATGATTCGCGGGGATCCGACAAGGGGTTTTAGCTCGGCCTTAAGATGCGTCAGTGCTGCATTGAGCGTGTCGGCGCCGGCCAGCGGGTCGGGCGGGGTGCGGCCGATTTGCCAGGCGTTGACTTCCTCGCCATATCGCGCGAGCAAGAAGGACAGGTAGGGCCGCCACTGGTCCGGCGAAGCTGACAACACGTCGAAAACGGAATGTCCAGGATGGCCGAATTGTTCGAGGAGGCTCGGGGGGGGACGATCCAGCGTCCCGACGGTTTGAATGCCGGCGCGGCGGAGCGTTCGGACAAGTGCGTCGGCGGCTGGATCACCGGTGACGATATCTTCATCACGCATACCCTCGCGCCACAGCGGGATTCTCGCGGCCTGGACACCGAGGAGACGGGTCAGGCGGGCGCTGATCTTTCCGTGCGACGGCGCGGCGGGATCGGTGATCACGCCGAAGCCGGTGAGGGAATCTGACTTGTCAGTCGGCACATCGCCGAGGCGGACAAACTTCTGCAGCCGATCGAGCAGCGTTTTGCCGTCGGAGCGGACGTTGAGGCGCAGCGAGTAGAGACCGGGGGGAAGATCGTCGAAGCAGATCGTCTCTGGGCGAGCGCGCAGTTTGCCGATCTGCATTTTTCGCGAGCTGAGCATCCGGCCGTCGGCGTTCGTCAATTCGAGATCGGCCTGGAGACCGCGGCCGTCGAGATCGCTGACGCCGGCCAGGCACTCAACGGGGGTATCCGCCGGGAATACGTTGCCGACGGCCTTCATGGACAAGGTGGCCCGTGGGCGGCGGACGATTCGGATGTCGTCGAACCATGCCGTCGCGTGGATGTCCTGATAGTCGATGGGCCGGGGATGGTCGGGATCGGCGACCGGCGCGTCGGCCTGTTCCACATGAACGGAGAGGCCGATCCATCGGGCGAGTTCGAAGCCCGCGGGAATCTCGATCGTTACCTGAGTCCAGGGCTCGTCCTTGCCTGCGCCTTGCACGTCCGCCGAGCGGCGTTCGCTGTCGTTGATCTTGTTGAGGGCGTGATCGAGGAAATAGACCTTGATGAAAGCACGGGCGCGGCGGAGCTGTGAGGGCTTGATCCACCCGGTGATTTCATAGTCGCAATCTGGATGGATGCTGATGTCGCCTGCGAGGTAGTAGCAGGCGAGGCTTCCGCCGGTGAGCGGCAGCATGAAGGACGGCGGCGCGTCGTGGCCGACGTTCATGTCGAACTTTGGCTCGAGGAATCGCGGATAACGTATGGCGTTAAGCTGTCGCCATCCCGCGGGCATGGATTCGTAGTTGCCGATGGCGCGCTCGTCGAAGTCGAACTCCTTCGTGAGTCGGTCACGAATCTTCGACGAGACAAAGCTCTGCCCGGCTGAGTCGTCTCGCCGGGACGGGGCCGTGGCGGCGTCGGGTGCGGTCGGCCCGAGGAGAAGCAGGAATGCGGCTATGAGATACTTAATCAAGCCGGGTTGCCTCCGATGAAGTGCCAGTTGAAACGAACTGATCGCCCTGCTGTCCGGGCCCTATTTTCCACATTGGTTTTATCGTGACGATTCGGTGAGCGGTTAAGGTTCGCTGCGATCAAGCGAGTGCTGCCGCATGTCGGCAATTCCGATCGTGGAAAGGTGTCATTAGCGTCCGATATTGCACAGGTCGCGGGCATGTGGCAGGTTCCGTCATGCGTGACAATGCGCAGAGGCGATACCTACTCCGGAGGCGATTGGAAATGCTTCGCACATCGCATTCGTAAGGACGTCTTATGACCTGCCGAAACAGCCGGAAATTCAGCAATTTCAAAAGGGGGCTGCTCCTCACGTGTCTTCTCGTCTCGTCCATGGGGATGGACTGTCTCGACAGCGACATCGCCAAGCGATTCAGGGAGGTTGCCGGCCCGGGCATTACGGAGGGATTCTCCTCGGCGGTCACGGACCCGGATAACGCGGAAGCTGGTTTTCGAGATGTCGGCGCGGCGATCCTGGAGGGATTGGGAGGCGTTTTCAACCCACGGACTCCCTCTTCACAGGGCGATTCCCGCTGATTTCCGGCAATTTTTGCCGATTATCCCTCTTACGGCATCAGAATTGCACATCCGAAAAAGTCGGCGTCACGTCGCGCGAGCGCGGAGCATCCAATCAATGGACGGGAGAAGCGCGCCTGGATGGCTGTGAGCCGCCGCCGAGCATTGGCGTGGAATCGCATGTTCGGGGCTTAGTGTCTGCGCGATCGTTACTTAGATACAGTGCCGTTACAAAGGAACGCGAATTGCGACCGTTCATCATGGGTAGTGATCGTGCGGTTTATTCCACCCCGACGGTCGGATAAATCGCAGAATGCTGGAGAACTATTTGCGAGAATTTCGGTATACAAGGTTAGGCATCGCGTAGTTGTAAGTACGAGCTTTTGCCCCCCAGCGTGAACCCTGTAGATCGATTGGCGCCCATACCGCCAGAAAGAGGCCAGACGAGAAATGCTTCGTGTAACGACCAAATTGTCAGACCGCCGCTCCCTTCAGAAGTGGATGGCTCCACCGCCATACATCATGAACGCGGAGTTGAAGCGCCGCGGGACCGAGGAACGGCTCTTCGCGGAATGGCCCGGTCCGGCTGAAGGTTCCGGTCGCGTGACCTATCCGGAGGAGACGCTTCTTTTCAAGCAGCTCCACTATTGCGGTTACCGACTCAGCAAGATGTATCAATCCGCGCATCGCTCGCCGCGCAGCGTTTCCCCGCGCCTTTATGCGAAGTGGGTCGCGCGATATCACCAGATTCGCACCCGACTGACCGAGGGCAACCTCGGCTTGGTCTACGATCTCATCGGGCGAAGCCGATTCGAGATTCTCGATCGTGAGGAAATGGTGAGCGAAGGCATGATGGCGATGCTTCGGGCCGTGGACACATTTGATCCGTGGCGCGGCTTCCGCTTCAGCACTTATGCATGCAACGCCATCCTGCGGGCCTTTTCGCGTGCCGCACTTCAGGATTCCAAGCGCCGGTCAAAGATCGCCGGCCCGTGGGACCCGGAGTTCGAGGAGAGCGACTTTCCCAACAGCCGTCGCGAGGATCAGCGGGCCCTGCTGGCCGAGCGGCTGCAGCGCGTGTTCCGGCTGGACAATGCCGACCTGACCGATGTCGAGAAGACGGTCCTGGCCCGCCGGTTTCCGGTGGATTCGCGACGCCAGCGCCAGACTCTTGAAGAAATCGGCCGTCAGATGCGGGTCAGCAAGGAGCGCGTACGACAGATTCAGCTTTCCGCGATCGGTAAACTTCGTCATGCACTATCCGAGGACGAAGTCCTTCGATAACACCGGTACAGATGTTCCTTTCTTCTTCTGAGACCCGCCGCGCCACGTGCCCGGCGGGTCTTTTTTTTTTGATGAATGCAGATGTCTCGCGGAAAGCGGCCAGGGGCAGCAGATTCTAGGGTCTGACTGCTTCGACGAGGTAATCCAACGCCGCACCGAGCGGGTAGCTCGTTCGCAGGGGCATCCTCGTGACTCGGCGAATCCAGCGGTTGTAGCGGCGCATCCACTCATTCGGAATGATCCAGCGATCGCAGACGCGATAAACCAGCGGCCAGACGAGGTTGCAGGAGTAGATCGCGCGGATCGGCATCTCGCATTCGGCGAATCGGCGGGAAAGATCGCCAATGGTCAGGCTGTTACCACAGGACCAGTTGGGCTGCGGTCGTGACTTGCGGCTCATGGCCTGGATGCGCGAATACGGCGAGTCGGCGTTTGAGGTGCTGAAGATCACACGTCCGCCGGGTCGCAGTACCCTGCGGAATTCACGCAGGGCTTGCAGCGGGTCGCGGAAAAGATAAAGCGTCTTGTGGCAAAGGACGGTGTCGACTGAGGCATCGCCCACTGGGAGACATTCGCCGCTGGCGACCACGGCGTTGTGACCCGCGGCGCGAGCGATACTGACCGAGCACGGCGACAAGTCCACGCCGATGGGATGCACGCCGCGCCTGGCCAATGCGGTCATGTACGATCCGCGGGCGCATCCCACGTCGAGGACGCGCTCTCCACTCCGCCAGGAAATCTCGTCCAGTAATGCCTGATCCAACTCTTCGTGGATGAAGGTGGGCAGCGACGGCGTCCGAAGCTCGCGCCACTCCCATCGGGCACGGTCGGCGATTCGTCGCATCATCGACGGGGGGCCGACACGGTCCCTTTTCGGTGCGGAGGGGCGATCGGGATGGGGGCGATTCAGCAGGAACATGGGGCCTCTGGGAAACGAGTTATCCTCAAGGATATCGGCGGGCCGTGTTTCGCGAATGCAACATGATGTTCGCGGACCACTCGACGATAAGCGCCTGATTTTGCACTGGTTGCGATTCCCGTGTGGCGACTGAGTGGCCCCATGGTCGGCGCGGCGGAATAAACGGACTTCCGGCAGCGGCACCCTCCTTTTTCGCTCCACCCCCACCCAAGCTGCTTGTCTCCACTGCACTTACGCCGGACCGGGGCCCAACTTCATCACACGCAGGCCCTCGGCGGCACATGGCGTGCATCTCTTCACGGGCATAGGGGAAAGCTACTTTCAACGTGGGGGGACCGGGCGTGCGGATTCACGCGCATCATTTTATTGCCGAAGGGCCTCGCGTTTTCTATGCGAGGTCGTGCTTCGGCATCCCGCTGGCGGCGGGGCGAGTCTGGCTGCCGCACCCATTCTGGTCAACGCATTTGCAGCCGCCGGGGGCGGGCTGCAGCGCGAGCATGAACACCGTCTCCACCGCGCGGGCCGTCGAGCCGTCGGCTTATGTCGAACTTCGGGCGCTGGAAGTGGCCAAGGGGGAAGTCGCGACGGAATCAAATGGCGCTGCGAAGACCGGCGGCGCGTCGTGGGTGAAGCGCTTCTGGCCGTTTCGCTGGCCGACGCAGGCGAGCAATCTCGGCCCGGTCCAGCCGGAGCGTATTCCCGGCAGCAGCCCGAGCGGTCCGGGGCAGTATATTGATATTCTCATCTGAGGCTCGGCCGTTCATCAAACTTCCAGCATCGGCCCGGCCTCGTAGCGCGAGGCGACGTGGACGTTTAGCATCTTGCCGACTCTTTTCTGTGTCGCGTCCAGCGCGAGCTGCGGGCGGTTGTTCTGCTCGCTGAGGTGGGCGACGGCGACCCATTGCATCTTTCGCCCGATGCAGCCCGCCGCGAGTGTCGCCGCCTCGTCATTGGACAGGTGCCCGCGATCGCCGGAGATGCGCCGCTTGAGCTGCTCGGGGTACCAGCCGTTCATCAGCATGTCTGTGTCGTAGTTGCTCTCCAGATAGGCGGCGTCGGCCTGCTCCAGGGCTTCGGCGAGGCCGAGAAAGGGCGAACCGAGATCGGTGAGAATGCCGAGCTTACGTCCGTCGTGCTCGATCATGAAGCAGACCGTGTCGATGCCGTCGTGCGGCGTGGGGATGGTCTGCACCTTCACATCGCCGAATGTCAGACACTCGCCGGGCACAAACCGCCGCACGTCCTTGAGCATGCCGACCTTGGGCCGCACGGATCGGTACACCCGCTCAGTCATATAGATGGGGATACCGAACTTCCGCTGAAAGATGCCCGCGCCCCTGGTGTGGTCCCAATGGTCGTGCGAGATGATCAGGGCCTGCACGTCGCGGATGTTGCGATTGCGGGTCTTCATGCGCGTCTCGGCCTGTGCCCCGGAGATTCCGGCGTCGAAGAGCAGCCGCGCGCCGTCCGCCTCGACATAGATGCAATTGCCGTTAGACCCGGATTGTATGGAAAAGGTACGCATCGCTACCGCCAATATACCCGCAGGCCGGGCGGCAAGGAAAAGTTAAAAAAAGGCCCACTGAGGGCCACATGGCAGCCGCTGCGGCGGTGTGACGTGAATCACCGCGACGGAATCGCCGATGAGTAAATGGCTGAGTCGGAGTCCGGCGAGCGAGTACAATTCATACGCCAGATGCCCGACCACGGATGGAAGGCCTGGGCAGCCGATTTCACCGGCGAACGCGACCGGAAGGCAGGAGCAGCAGATGTTGAACGTTGTTCACGTGACGCACGAGGCGGTAGTCAAGATCGGAGGCATCGGGGCGGTCCTGGAAGGGCTGATTACCTGCCCGGCCTATGTCGATGCCGTTCACCGGACCCTGCTGTTGTGCCCGCTGTGGTCGACCGATGGCGATGTCGATTCGCGGCTGGGCCCGGAGGGCGAGGTGCAGTATTCGTCGATCGACGGTCGCACGTCGCATGCCCTGGCCGACGCATTCCGCGGCATCCAGCAGAAGTACCACGTGGAAATCGTCTATGGCCATCGCATGTTGCGCGACCCGATCACCGGGGCCATCGAGCGTCCCGAGATTGTTTTGATCGACGTCAGCCGCACGGCGCCCGAGCACGTCAACGCCCTGAAGTTCCAGTTCTTTGAGAGGTACGGGATGGACTCCACGCGCTTCGAGGGGAGCTGGGAGTACGAGCAATGGGTCCGTCTCGCCAAGCCGGGCCTCGCCGCCGTCCGGGCGATCTTCGGCTGTGGAGCGGGGCATCCCGACTGTGTGGTCATCGGCCACGAGTTCATGGGCCTGCCGACGGCGCTGGCCGCGAAGCTGCACCCGGAATGGAACATGCGCGGCGTTTATCATGCTCACGAAGTGCCGACGGCGCGAAAGATCGTCGAGGAACATCCCGGCCACGACATGATGTTCTACAACGTGCTGGACCATGGGGCGGCCGAAGGAAAGTATCTGCCGGATGTTTTTGGCGACTATTCCGGTTACTACCGACATGCCCTGGCGGAAAACAGCCGCCATCTCGACGTGACGCTGGCGGTGAGCGACCTTGTGGCGAGAGAGCTGCGCTTCCTGTCACCGGAAATGGCTCATTCGAACATCTGCGTCGCCTACAACGGAATTCCCGCCAATGAAAACGCGGCGACCGAGGCAGCGACGAGCAAGGCGCGGCTTCAGCAATATGCCGAGCATCTGCTGGGCGACCGGCCCGATTACATTTTCACGCACGTCACCCGCCTGACACCGAGCAAGGGCATGTGGCGCGATCTGTTGGTGATGAAGTACATCGAAGAGGCATTTCGCTCATCGGGCAAGACGGCGGTACTGTTCGTTCTGTCGACGGAACTGGGGGGACCGCGCCGGCGCGAAGACATCCTCCGCATGGAGCGGGAGTGGGACTGGCCGGTCGGACATCGCGAGGGTGCGCCGGACCTCTCACACGGAGAGGTCATTTACTTTGGGGGCGTGCAGGGGTTCAATGCCCGATCACGCAATTGCAAGGTCGTTTTCATCAATCAGTTCGGCTTTGAGCGAAGGCTTTGCGGCGATCGGATGCCCGCGGACATGCACTTTTCGGATATCCGCAAGGGCAGCGACGTCGAATTCGGCCAGTCGATCTACGAGCCGTTCGGCATCGCGCAACTTGAGGCGCTGTCGTTTGGTTCGATCTGCGTGATGAGTCGCGCTTGCGGCTGTGCCGGGTTCGTGGAGCGCATCGCCGGCCCCAACGGGACGCCGAACGTCATCGTCGCCGACTATTCAGGCTATCGCGCCGAGCCGGACACGATCGAGGCCTACCAGGCGATAACCGGCCACGATCGCGAGGTGTTTGAAGATGAAGTGGCGCGTCGCGCGGCAAAGGAAATTCTATCGCGGTTGCCGACCACCCGTGAAGAGAAGGCCGCATTCGTGCGACGAGGCTATGAACTGGCCGACCGCATGAGCTGGGATGCCGTTGCACGGGAGATGATTCTGCCGGCACTCCACAAGATCACCGCCGGGCCGTCGGTTCGCGTGGCTCAAGTGTCCTCGTAGCGATATCGGTTCCACTTTTGCCGATCGGCCTGCGCTATTAACATCCTCGCTGCGTCAGATGCGCATCTGGAGGCGGCAGGCATGATTGTCGAAACACTCTTGGCGGCGGCGGAGCGAGGGGGATCGCGTCCGGCGGTGGCCGATCCGCTGCTCTCGCTGGATTACGCCAATCTTGTGCGATTCGCCGACGTGATGCGCCGGCAGATTGAATCGCAGACCAAGAACCCGCACGTCGGAATTCTCATGCCGTCCTGCGCCGCGTTCGCCGGCACGTTTTACGGCGCGCTTTGGGCTGGCAAGACCGTCGTCCCGCTTAATTTCCTGCTCCAGCCTGCCGAGGTCGCCGCCGTCGTGCGCGATGCCGGGCTGGATACCATCTACACCGTCAAGTATTTCGCGGAATTGGCCGCCGCCCTGCCTGCCAAGGCGGTCTTCATGGAGGACCTGCCGGTCAAGCGGGAGATGATCATGGGGCGCATCCGGCGCACGCCTCCCCCGCCTCGTGTGAGCCCGGATGACACCGCCGTCCTGCTCTACACGAGCGGAACCAGCGGCGTGCCAAAGGGTGTCTGCCAGACCTATCGCAATCTGCGCAGCGACATTGATGGGGCCATTGAATTGGCCCAGCTCAAGACGGATCACCACTTTCTGGGCGTTCTGCCGCTGTTTCACAGTTTCGGCGTGACAGCGATGTTGATGGTTCCGGTGTCGCTCGGCTCGTCGGTCTATTATCTGCCGCGATTCAATCCGACGCAGGTCATCGACACCATCCGCCAACAGGAGGTCGGCGTCACCATGATGATCGCCAGCATGTACGCCGCCCTGCTGCGCACCAAGACCGGCGGGCCCGAGGACATGAAGACGCTTGAATATGCAGTCAGCGGCGGAGAAGGCTTGCCGGATGCCGTTCACGCCGCATTCAAGGATCGGTTCGGTGTCGACATCATTCAGGGTTACGGCATGACCGAGGCGTCTCCGGTGGTCAGCCTCAACGTGCCGTGGTCGAATCGCGTCGGCACGGTCGGCAGGGCTATTCCCGACGTCAAGGTGGCTGCATTCAGCGATGACGGGCAGGAGCTTCCCATCGGTGAGATCGGCGAGCTTCGGGTTTCCGGCCCGATCGTGATGAAGGGCTACTACAAAAAGGAAGACGACACCCGCGCGGCGATCACGCCGGACGGCTGGTATCTGACCGGGGACATGGGGAAGGTCGACGCCGATGGGTATATCTCCATCACCGGTCGAAAAAAGGAGATGATCATCGTCGGCGGTGAGAATGTGTATCCGCGGGAGATCGAGTCGGTCATCGAGCGGCACCCCGCCGTGGCCGAAGTCGCGGTGATTGGTCAGCACGATGCTTCGCGCGGCGAGGTGGTGGTGGCGTTCGTGACGCTCAAGGAGGGCCAGGCCGCGACCGAGCTGGAGCTTCGCGATTTCTGCCGCGACAAGGTCGCCGGCTACAAAGTGCCCCGGCGAGTCGTCATCGCACAGGACCTGCCGCGCGGACCCACGGGCAAGATTCTCAAGCGCAAGCTCGCGGACCTCCTCGGCTGATCGACGATTTACACTGCGCATGGGGAAAGCGGCAACGAACGGTTCATTTCGTGATGTCGAATTCGCGCCGGCGCGTAAGGTCTGATCTCACCGCGTGATAGGCCGTCCCGCTTCGTCACTCAGGCGAATTCTGCGTGGCGAAAAAACAACGTGATCGGACGAACGATCCCTCCCGCAAACGCGACAGTGAAACTCTTTAAGCAATTGGCCGATCAGCGATTAGACGAGGAATCACACGCCGTGAGACAAGACCCTGGCATCCCTGTTGCGAAAGATCGGTCGAGGGAAGCGTCCGGGGTGGAGCGAAGGCCTTTGAGCGAGCTTGAAACAGGCGCCATCAGCGAGGACGAGCGACGCCAACATCGCCGCATGAGCATCCGCCTGCCTGTGGAGCTGCAGGCGCCGCGCGAGTCGCGCCCGCATATCGTCAGGACGATCACCCAGAACGTCAGCACCGGCGGTCTGTACATTGAGTCGGACGCTGAGGACTTTGCGGCCGGCGAGGTGCTGGACGTGGCCCTGACGCTTCCGGCGGCCGAGGGCGTCTCGTCGTATCCCACCAGGGCCCGCACCCGAGCCCTGGTCCTGCGCGTCGATTCTCTCGATGACCGGTCGCGCTTCGGTATCGCGGCGCGATTCGTTGAGCGCCTCCGCATGGGCTGACTCACACGATCGCGGGGAGGGTGTTCCAACTAAACTCTAGTGATGGGCATCCGCATCGGTCGCGGGTGCGTGGGCGCACTTGCCGCACATGCTGATCGCAATATCACCGAGCGCCGGATCGATGCCAACCGCATCGGCCGGCATCCAGTCCTGCATCCGCCAGCGAGCGCTCGTTCCATTGGGATTCAACCCGACGTTGAGCGTTAACAGGTCAGTACCGCTTTGCCAGCCGATCGGAAAGACGGCCAACTCCAGCCGGCTGCGGCGGTAGGTCTCATCGATTTCGAGAATCTGCCGCGCCGTGGCGGCGGTGGACATCACGTCGAGCGATTCGCTCGTGTGCTCGAGGCCCAACAGGTGCCCCAGCTCATGGGCGGCGATGTTCGAAAGGGCCAGCGCGACCGCCTCGGCACTGGGCTGAAGCCCCTCAAAGAGCTGAAGGTCCTCGGCAAAGATGATCGCCTCCTGGGTGGTATACAGGTTGCCGGTGTCGACGCTGTCGGCGAGGCCGAGGTAGGCGGCGTTGTAGTTTCCGAAGTAGAGCTTCGAGTACGGGCCGGTCGGCCGCGCGTCGTATCGTCCGTCAAGGACGACGACGTTGAACGGGGCCAGGTCCCGCTTCAGCAGATCGACCACCATGTCGGTGATGTACGAGGTCTTTCCCGCGAATCGGCTGGAAATCGATTCCGCGCTGAACGGTCGCATGACCTCGATCGGCTCCAGCGCGATCTGCACCTGGTCACCACCTGCGAAATCCAGCCATACGATCTGCTGCGCCGGCGGCCGGACGGCTTGATCAGGCCTGCGGCTCACCTTGATCGTGTACTCGCCGCTGTCGTACTGGCCGGTTGACGATGCGAAGTGGCGAGCCGTGGAGACAGCGACGCCGACGAAGAGATTGTCGGTATCGCGTCGGACGACCTGCGCGATATAGGGGTCGTAATTGCCCGCGTAGAAGCTTCGGTCGTTGTTGGCGTCGATCAGATCTCCGAACTCATCAAACAATGCGGCGACAGTGTTGAGACCGTTCTTTCCGACCACGTCGATGATGATCTGGTCGCCCGCGACGGCCGGCCCCAGGGCGTAAAGGTCGATGTCACTTCGCCCGTCGATCGTCCCCATGATCTCGATCTGTCCGCTGATGGGCAGCGTCGCGGGCTGGGCGCTCTCGAAGTCGCTGTTGACGAATGACTCCTCGTACACGGGGCTCTGCACCGGCGGGAGCTCTCGCGAGTTGTCCCGGGGACGGCGAGCGCCATTGTCCACGTAGGTGAATGGCACCGTGTCACAACCAACCGCGAGGAAGGCGAGAACGAGGATGAAATGGTAGAGCGACGAGCGATCCGCTCGAGGGAGGCGGCGGGGGTGCATGGGGTAATCTCCACGTGCACTTCCAGCGGCCTGCCTCCCTAAGGGCTTGCCGTCACTGGGTTCATCGGCGCGATGGCCTTCAAGAATTTAGCATTCAGACGCAGAAATGACCGACTGTTTTGGGAACCACGCATGATGTCGCATGAGCGTGATTCTTCTCGGCGGGGGATGATTCTCGGTCCAACCTGCCCGCGTGTTTTCGGATGCCATCCCCGGCCGAAACCGAGCGGCGCTGGTGGTCCGAATTTGGCGTGTGCCATTTTCTTGACCGGTTATCTATGTTCCGCAATAATAAGGTGCTTCAATGTGCCGCTCAGGGTCAGCGCGAAGGGCCCGTAATCGGCGCGTCGGGACCGGTGGGGTCCCGTGAGTCCGCCTGCCAGAATGATTGTCAGCATGCCTTCCAGGGCGTCCATAGGAGACGCCGCCTAAGCCCAAGGCTCCGACGTTGGTCCGTGGAGAATCGCGGCAACGTGAAAGCACCGATCGATCCTGGCCCGAAGCCGCAGTTTGAGGGCGATCGATCCGAAGAAGAACCGCGGAGGTTTCTCATGACCGGTCATGTTCGATCCATACGAATGAGTCTCGTAATCGCGGCGATGGTGTTGTCCGCCTCGCTGATGTCGACGCCGGCCTGGGCATGGGACCTCACCGAAGACATGGTGGGGCAGGATGAAGCCGCCTGGACCGCCTGGGAAACGGCGGCCAAGGCCCTTGAGCGCGACGAGAAGGACGCCGCCGGGACCGCCTATGACTCGGTCCTTGCGTTAGACCTGTCCGACCTCCGGTTGGCGCTGATGGCCGATCGAACCGGTTCGCTGCGGCTCGAGCAATGGGCCGGCGAGTCGGACGTCCCCGCTTCGGTCAAGACCCTCGTCGAGAAGATCCAGAACGGTCGCAAGCAGAAGGGCCTCGCCGAGGACGGCTGGCACTTTGCGGCGATCGGCCGATTCAAGTATGCCGACGCGAACTTCAAGGCGCTTGTCGAGTCCAGCCCGGACCCCGTCGCGCTGCTAGAACTTTCCCGGCAGAATCCCAATCGCCAGTTGATCCTGATCAAGCTGATCAGCAATGCGGACGTCGGTCCGTCGGCCAAGCAGTTTCTCGAAGTGCTCAACCGCGGCGAAGAGCTGCTGCGAATGGACCCCAACGAGATCGCCGCGAACATTGAGAAACTCGGCGGCCCCCCGCGGATGAGCTACAACGCCACCAACCGCCTCAAGGCCTCTGGTGAATACGCCATCCCGCACCTGATTCAATTTCTTCAGAGCGGTAAAAAGCGTTCGCTGCATCCGGCCATCATTCAGGTCATTCCGCAGATCGGCCGCGCCGGGCTTAACCCACTTTGCATCGCCCTGTCGATGAAGGACAACGTCACCAAGAAGATTCTCATCGATTCACTGGCCCGCATCGGCTACAAGCAGGCACTGCCCTACCTGGCGAAAGTCGCCGAGGACTCCAACGCCTCCGGCGAGTGCCGCGCCGCCGCCCAGCAGGCCATGTCCACCCTCGGCGGTGCCGGGGCCAAGCGGGCAACGCTCTTCCGCGATCTGGCCGAGGGCTACTACGACAATCTCGAATCGCTGAAGGCGGATGCCCGGCGAGATACCGCGAATGTCTGGTATCTCCGCGACAACGAGCTTCGTTTGATTGTGGTGCCGACGGCCGTCTTCAACGACATCATGGCCATGCGATCGTGTGAAGAGGCGCTCGCGGCCGACGCCGACATGCCCGACGTCACGGCGCTGTGGATCGCCGCCAACATCCGCCGCGAGGCGAAGCTGGGCCTGGATGTCGAGAGCGATCAGCCCGATGCGCTGGCCGCGAAGGACTCCACGCGTCCGGAGGATTATCCGCGGTCGATCTACTTCGCCCGCGCGGCCGGCGCGAATTACAACCATATGGTTCTGGCCCGTGCCTTTAAGGACCGTGACCCCGGCGTCGCGCTGGGTGCGATCGCCGCGCTGTCCGACACGGCCGGTGCTTCCGACATGGTCGGGATGGAAGACCTGAAGCAGCCGCTTTCCGCAACGCTCGCCTTCCCCAATCGGCAGGTTCGCATCAAGGCCGCCCTGGCTTTAGGACGCGCCTTGCCCACGACGAGCTTTCCCGGCAGCGAAAACGTCATTCCCGTTCTGGCCGAGGCACTGGCCCAGTCAGGACGCCAGGCGGCGCTGATCGTCGATGCCGACTCCGAACAGGCGAACAAGCTGCAGGCCGTCCTCCGAGCCGCGGGTTTCGAGTGCGCGGTCGGAGAGAATCTCTACGCCGCCCGTGATACGGCTCGCAAGCAGGGCATTACTTCCTATGATCTGATCCTTCTGGCGACTGACATGCAGCGCCCCGATTTGCTGACCGCCGTCGGTGATCTGCGAAAAGATCTGCCGACCTCCGCGACGCCGATTCTCGTCGTGGTTAAGGAGGGCCAGCTCAATACCGCGAATAGCGCCAGCCGCACTGCTGCCGGCGTCGAGTTGCTGCCCGCCGAAATCACCGATCTGGGCGATCCCGCGGAGATCAGCAAGCAACTGATGAATCGCGTCGCTCGGGCGTCGCAGGCCTTGGGCATGACCGGGCTCAGCCGCGATCTGGCCATGAGCCTGGCACTGCGCAGCACCGAGGTGTTGCGAATGATCGGCGAGAGCAATCTCAAGGTCTTCGACTTCTCCCGCGCGACGCCGGCCCTGATCGGCGCTGTTGCCGGCAACTCGGAGGCCCTGCGGGTCGCCGCGGCCCATGCCCTGGCCATCGCCGCCAGCGCCGAAGCTCAGGAAGCCCTCGCGGCCGACGCCCTTAACGCGGATCGCGGACAGGCCGAGCGCATCGCCGTGTTCGGCTCTTTGGCCGAATCCGCCCGGCGAAACGGAAACCTGCTCGGTGCTTCGCGGACGGTCGATCGTCTGATCGAGTTCACCATGAAGGAGCCCGACCTGGTTCTGCGTGCGGCGGCCTCCAAGGCGCTGGGCGCACTGAATCTCGCCAGCAACAAGGCCAGCGAGATCATTCGGGCTCAGTACAACGGCTGATCCGGCGAATTCTCCACGCTACCGGTGGTGTTTTTCCATTTGCGATGAATGGGACCGAGCCGCAATCCGTGTCCATTCCAAGGGCTCGCGCATAGAATCATCTCGATGAGTTCGCAGCCTGAAGAACCGACGCGCCTCGACGGGATTCGTCAGAAAATATCCCACTTCCCGAAGACGCCCGGCGTCTATCTGATGAAGGACGCGAAGGGGCTGGTCCTCTACGTCGGCAAGGCCAAGGACCTCCGCTCGCGCGTCTCTTCGTACTTTCAGGACTCCGCCGATCTTCTCAATACGCGCGGCCCCGACATCGCCCGAATGGTGGCGATGGTCGCCGACATCGATTTTCTCGAGTGCGAGACGGAAGTCGACGCCCTGCTCAGCGAGGCGCGGCTCATCAAGGACATTCAGCCTCCGCACAACGTCCAGATGAAGGACGGCAAGACGTTCCCTTATCTGGAAATCACGACTGGTGATGATTATCCAGGGGTGTTCGTCACGCGGACACCGCGGCCCAAGGGCAGCAAGCTCTACGGCCCGTTCACGTCTGCCGGTGCGCTGCGCGATGCGATGAACGCCTTGCAGAAGGTCTTCAAGTTTCGCACCTGCGAGCTGGATATTCGCGAGGACGATGACCGCAAGCGGTTCTTCCGGCCGTGCCTGCTGTATTCGATCAATCAATGCACCGCCCCCTGCGCCGACAAGATCAGCCGCGCGGACTACGCGAAGGACGTCGATCGGCTCAAGCGCTTCCTCGCGTCTAAGCGAAGCGTTCTCATTCGCGAGATGGAAAAGGAGATGAAGCAGGCATCGGAGGAGCAGGCATTCGAGGAGGCGGCCAGAATCCGTGATCGCATCAAGGCCATCAGCGGCCTGAAACTGTCCGGTGACCCCGATGCGGACATTCAGCCCGAGGCCTTTTACATCGACCCTCGCAAGGGGCTCGATCGACTCGCCAAGGTACTCAATCTGGAACAGCCGCCGCGCGTCATCGAGGGCATCGACATCGCCAATCTTCAGGGGCAGGAATCGGTCGGGTCGCTCGTCTGCTTCATTGACGGAGTCCCGTTCAAGGCGGGCTATAAGCGCTTTCGCATTCAGACGGTCGAAGGTCAGGACGACTACGCCATGATCCGCGAGGTCGTGACGCGACGCTATCGTCATGCCGCTGAGGGTGAGGAGCTTTATCCCGACTTGATCCTCATCGACGGCGGGCTGGGCCAGTTGCATGCGGCGCTGGACGCGTGCGGCGAGATGTTCGTGAAGCCGCCGATGGTCATTTCGCTGGCCAAGCGCGAGGAGGAGATTTACACGCAGGCTCGAAAGGGCGCCATCAGACTGGCACGCAACGACGCGGGATTGCGCCTGTTGCAACAGGTCCGCGACGAGGCCCACCGATTCGCCCAGCACTACCATCACATCCTCCGCCGAAAGCGCCAGTTCGACGAAGACGTGAAAGCAGGACGCCGCCCGCCCGGCAAGGGAAAGAAGGCGAAACAGCCGGAAGTGCCGGTTGAGGAGGAAATACCTGACATCGTCGATCAATTCCCGCCGGATGAAGTCCAGCGTCATCCTGAAGAGTGACCGGCTTCGCCCGATGAAGCATCAATCAAACGATACCGAAGACCACGCCCTGCGGCTTGCCAACGCCATCGCATCCACCGCGGTGAGATTGAATCGAAGCGGCGTCACGCAGACGTATCCCTGCCTGACGACGTGCAGGTCCGTTTCTCCCCCGTCATCCAACTCGCCCCAATCTCCGCCCAGCCAATAGTACTCACGACCGTTTGGATCGGATCGCTTCTCCAGCCGATCGAGCGTCGGGAGCGTGCACTGCGCCGCAACGCGAACGCCTCGCGGGTGATCCGCCTTGAACTCGGGGATATTCACATTCCAGACCAGCCGACTCTCCAGTGAGTCGTTGAACAAATCCTCGATGATGCGACCGGTGATTCTCGCGGCACGCGGATAATCCATATCGCGATACAGCTCCAGCGAAACGGCGACCGCGGGACAACCCAGAATCGCCCCCTCGACCGCGGCCGCGACGGTGCCGGAGTAAAGGACGTGAACCCCGGTGTTCAGGCCCGAGTTGATGCCTGAGACGACCAGGTCGGGCTTTTCCGGCATCAGCGCTCCGATGGCCAGCTTCACGCAGTCGGCGGGCGTGCCTTCAACGCTGGTGCCTCGAAATCGATCATTGACGCTCACCGGCCGCCATAGCACGGGATTGCGGATGGTGATCGCGTGCGAGCCGCCGGATTGAACGTTGGCCGGGGCGACGACCGTCACGTCGTGGTTTCGCTGTAACTCGTCGTGCATGGCAATGATGCCCGGCGCGAAGATGCCGTCGTCATTGGTGAGGAGGATTCGCATGAGTCGAATTGTAGGGGGCTGCCGCGCGGCATACAATTGAGCCGGCCCGTAGTTTTACGGCGATCATGCGCCGTTTCCGGTTGCCTCGCGGATATTCCTTCAATGCCCGATATCAATACCCCAGTCGCCCGGCCCGTTGCATCGCCCAGCGCGGTTCGCGCAATTTGCGCGGCTTTGGCCACGGCGCTGGCCTGCGGCGTTGTCCTGCAGTCCGTCCTCGTTGCGGGCTTTTTGAGCATGGGCGACGGCGCCTATCTGAGGCAGGCGGATCGCATCCGAGCCCTGACCCCGACCGACATACGTGCCGCGTTTTCCACCTACAGCGCCCCTGCTGAGACCGGCGGATACTACCAGCCGCTGGCGCTGCTTTCCCTCGCCCTCGACGCGCGGCTCGCGCCGGATCCTTCGGCGGCGGCATTTCACTTTCACCTGACCAACCTCGCCCTGCACCTGGCGAATGTGCTGATCGTGTTTCATATTCTTCGTCGATTCGGCGCGAGCCTTTGGGTGTGCGCCCTTGGCGGCCTGCTCTTCGGCTTGCACCCCATCCAGCTTGCTTCTGTCGCCTGGGTGTCGCAGCGGGGCACGCTGCTCGGCGCGTTCTTCGCACTCCTGGCGATCAATTGTTACTCCAGGGTCGCCCTCCGCGGTCGGACGGCATGGGTCGTGCCTGCGACGCTTCTCTATGCACTGGCCGTCATGAGCAATCCGCTGCTCATCCCCCTGCCGGTCGTGTTTCTTCTCTTGGACCTTTGGCCCGGCAAGCGTTCGGGGTGGACGCCGATCGTGGAAAAAGCCCCGATGTTCGCCATCTTCGTTATCGCCGCCGCGATTCAGGCCATGGTCCATGCTCGAAGCCCCGGGCAGGTCACGGGAGAACTGGGCAGCTTTGAGGTGCTCGGCGGCAGCCTCGTCTCGTTCGTCGTTCGCATTTTTCAGCCGTCGGCGGTCTCGATTTTCTATCCGGCGGCGCGGAGTTCTCTTTCGTCCGCACACCTGGCGGCGATGGTCGGCGTGGCGGGCGCGATCGTCGTCATCGGCATCTGGTCGTTTCGGCGAAGCCGCCCTGTCTTCACCTGTCTGTGCGGAGCCGTCGTCCTGGTCTGCCCGGCCCTGCTGGACGCCGCCTATGCCAGTTCGCTGCTGGGCGACAAGTACCTTTACATGGTCCTGATCGTGCCGCTCATCGTCATCGCTTCGAGCTTTGACCTGATCGCGCGTCCGGCCCGTCGCCGGCTCTGCCTTTACGCCGCCGCCGCCGCGGTCGCCTTTTGCACCGCGCAGTCATACCTGAAATCATTTACCTGGCTCAGCAGCCGTGACGTCTATGAGGAGACGGTCAGACGATATCCCGCATGGCCCGACGGCTACACCGGGCTCGTCGAGGCGTGGCTTCAGGACGGCGAACTGGACTCGGCCCTGAAATGCGCCGAGCGCGCCGTGCGCATCGCCCCCGAGGATCCCGGCATTCAGTTCTATCTTGGAACGACGCTTCTTCTCCATAAGGATGGACGCAGTGCCGAGGCTGTCGCACCGCTGCGAAAAGCTCTCCGCTCGAACCCGAACTGGATCGCCTGCCTTCAAAACCTCGGCGTTGCACTCGTCAAGAGCGGCCACACTGAAAAGGCCGTCGCCTACCTGGAGCGAGCCCGAGACCTCGATCCCGATTCCGCCGCGATTCGCACCGGACTGGGCCATGCCTATCTGCGTCTTCAGCGGCCGTCCGCCGCGCGGGCCGAATTGCAGATCGCCTTGCGCCATCGAAACGACCCGATCATTCACCTCGGCCTGGCCATGGCGTGGGCCGAGAACGACGCCGACGATCAGGCCCGTCGTCATCTGGCCATCGCCCTGGCACGCGATCCGCATCTCGCGGAGCGGGCAGCGGCGTCACCGGCGCTGAGGCGACTCGGCGGCGAGCAGGAGTTGCTCGACGATCGTGACGTGCGGACGCCGACTCCCCCGCTGGATATTGAGTTGCCCGCTGCGCGTCGGGCGGGCGGGCCGACGGGATGAGGCCCGGTTCTGCGTCACAGGATTGCACGGCATCGCATTCCCAGGAAACGCCGAGTCGCGCCTGGACTCACGCCGCCGTTGTGGCGGCCATTGCGTTTGGCTGCTACGTCCCGTCGTTATCCAGCGAGTTTGTGCGGCTCGATGATTATCAGTATGTGATCGACAATCCACTCGTACGCACGCCAAGCTGGGAGGGAGTGCGGCGGTTCTTTGTTGAGGTGATGAATCCGTCGACGGTGGCAGGCTACTATCAGCCGCTCACCATGCTCTCGCTGTGCGGCGACGCCATGCTCTCCGGCGCGGATGCGGATCGAATTGAGCCGTTTATTTTCCACCTGACCAACGTCGCCCTGCACGCGGTGACGGCGGTGCTGGTGATGTTCCTGCTGCGATCGGTAACCGGCGATCTCAAGTTTTCCATGCTCGGGGCGCTGCTCTTCGCCGTTCACCCGATCCAGGTGGAGTCCGTCGCCTGGATCTCTCAGCGAAAGACCGTGCTGGCGACGCCCCTGGCGATCGGTTCTGTGATTGCGTACCTGCAATGGGGAAGAACAAGGAAGTTGGGTGCCCTCGCCGTTTCAATCGCCCTCTATGTCCTCGCCAATCTCGCAAAGCCGACCGTCGTCCTGCTTCCGCTGATCCTGCCGTTTCTGGATTACTGGCCGCTTCGTCGGCCGCTGGGGAAATGTCTGATCGAAAAGTGGCCGTTTCTCCTCGCGATGGCGCTGTTCACCTGGATCGCACTTGTCAGCCAGTCGCAGTCGGAAGCCAGCCTCAGGGTCGCAAACGTTTTCAGTGGACAGGTCATGGTCCAATGGATCGGCCTGCTTTGTTATGACGTCGTTCTTTATCTGGGCAATCTCGTTTGGCCGCTTTACCTCTCGCCGGTGCGTGCCCTGCCGGACGACTTGTCTCTCTCAAGTGCGCCTATCGCTGTCTCATGTCTGGTCGTGATCTGTCTGGTTGGGCTTTGGCTCTGGTCACGCCGGCGCGCGCCGCCTCTTTTTGTTGGGCTTGCGGCCTTCGCCATCCTACTTTCCCCTGCGATGGGACCGCTCCAATTCGCGGCATCGTGCGTGTCCGACAGGTTTCTCTATCTGCCGTCAATCTTCCTGCTGATGCCACTGGTGTCGGCCTGCGCGCATGCCGCATCGCGTTACTCGATGCGAAAGAGCGTGATTCAGGTCATGTTCGGGCTTGGCATTGTTGTGATGGCGGCGCTTTGCCTCATCCAGCAATCGGTCTGGGCGGATTCGCGGAGCCTGTGGTCGCGCGTCGAAGAAATGTCGCCTGATGACCCGGTGGCACTGAGTAACCTGGCGATCTTCGATCTGGAGGAGGGCAAGCTCGACGATGCACTCCGTCGCGTCGAACGAGCCGTCAAGGCGGCGCCGAACGATGCCCGATCGCTGCACACCCTGGGCCGCGTTCAGTCGCGGCGCGGCCATGGCGCCAAGGCCGCTGCGCTGATCCGCAAGGCGCTCGAGATCGGCCTGGGACCCAGCCAGGGAATCGGTCATATTTCGCTCTCGCAAGCGCTGATGGTCACCGGGGACGACAACGGCTCGCGCGAGGCTTTCGACAGGGGAATAGAATTCGGCTGCACGCCCGCCATCGTGGCCACGGACATGGCCGATTTCGCCTTGAGCGTCGCACACCGCTTCAATCAGGCTGTCTATTACTACCGGCTCGCGCTGAAAGACGATCCTGAGAATGTCGCGACGCGCTGGAACCTCGGAACGGCCCTGGAGGCGACCGGGGATTCGAACGCGGCCCTTATCGAATATGAAGCGGTCAGGGCCATCTACAAAAAAAATGGCGAGCCCATGCCGGTGAGCCTTACCGATGCGCTTCGAAAATTGAGGCAGAAGCTGGGCCGACCGTGATGGAGCGCTTCTCTACTTTTTTGCCGGCTCCTGGGATTCCCGCGGCTTGCCCAGACTGCCGCGCTCCAGGAAATGAATACTGGGCGGCGCCGCCGCGCCGCCGGAGATGATCGTCGAAAGGCCCATCTGCACGCTCATGTCCGTCGGCGTCACCCGCTCGATGGGCACGAGTTCCATGTAGCCGCTCGTCGGATTCGGCGTCGTCGGGACGAAGACCGTCGCGTACTTCTGTCCGCTTGATGCGTCCTCGATGGTGTTGGTCATCAGTGCGAGTGCCTTCATATTGTCACTCGGGAAGTCGATCAGCACGACGCGCTGCCCCTGATCGCCGTCCTTGCCGCTGCCGGAGAGGGCCTGCACCATCCGTTTGACCGAGGGGTAAACCGTATCGACAAACGGCAGTCGCTCCACGATGTGCTCGACGAGGTCGATCATGCGCCGCCCCACGGCGTTGGTACCCAGCCATCCCAGCAGATAGAGCATGACAAGGGTCAGGACCACCGCGATGAGGCTCTCATACCACGTCACATCGGTGGGGTTGAAAGCCGGCGGCGGAAGGTCCAGCTTGAAGGCCCAGATCACGAATCGGGAAACGAGATTAACCAGATGCGTGCCAACCCAGAGGGCCGATCCATACAGAAGGCTGAGGAGCCACGCCGTGACGCCGAGTGGAATCACCAGCAAGACGCCGGCAACGATTCGGCCGCGGATGGTTTTCGGTGCGACGGATCGCCTGTTCTTGGCGATGTCCGCTTCGACCGTGGTCTCTGGAGTCTGCGGTGGGGTCATTTGCGGCGTCCTTGCGTGTCGAGAGTATATCCAGCCGATCCGAAAAGGGCGAAGAACCGTCCTCTCAGCCCCGCTTGGCAGGAAATCTCAAGGGTCCGATCCGACTTCTTACGTATCTACAAAGGAAAGGTGGCGAATTTCCCCGGCGTGATTGTCCGGCGATTTATAACGATATAATATCCTGACAGGTCTTGGGCGGCGGTTGCTCCGATCACCCCCGCGAAAAGGGTCAACCATGAGCACGATTGAGAAACAGGTCAGAAACGCCCGACACCGCCTGTGGATCAATCGCTGGCTGGGACAATTCGGATGGTCCCTCTTTTTTGGTGCCTGCCTTTGGGCGTTGACGGTTCTGGCCGATCGACTCTTTTCGCTGGGTCTGCCGCTTCGCTGGATCGCAATCACCGGGGGCGGACTCTGCCTCCTGGCATCGTTAATCTGGCTGTTCCGATCGCGAGAACAAAACCTCGCCGCCGCCGTCGCACTGGACGAGTCGGCCGGGCTCAAGGAGCGCGTCTCCACCGCCCTGGCCACGCAGTCCGGGGCTAACGATCCATTCTCTGTGGCCGTTGCCGCCGACGCAGAGCGAAGCGTCACGGGCCTGTCGGCGAAGAAGCTGATCCCGCTCCGCTGGTCCGGCTCTTTGTCCTATGGCTCGATGATGCTCCTCATCGGGTTGCTTCTGCTTCTCCTCCCCGAGTTTGACTTGCTGAAGAAGAAAGAGGCGCAGGCCGGTCTGGACTCCCAGGCTGCGGTCGCGGCCCGGCTTCGTGATGTCGTCGCTCAGCCTGTCTCCGCAATTTCTCAGCTTGCCGAAAAGCAGCAGGACGCCGAACTCGAAAAGCAGATCAAGGCGCTGGAAGAGTCGCTGCGGCCCGATCCGGCGAAGGACCCCGACGTGCTTCGCCGCGAGACGGTCAAGCAGCTCGACAAGCTGCAAGACACGATGAAAGACAAGGCCAACGAGGATCGCTTCAAGGCCCTCGACGAAACCAAGAAACGACTGAAGCAGGCCGCCGAGCAATCCGACCCCAAGGGAGAACTGGGAAAGTTGATCGACAGCCTTTCCGCGGGCGACTTCCAGCAGGCCCAGAAGGAGATCAAAGAGCTTCAGGAGAAATTGGCCAAGCGATCGCGCGACGGCAAGATCGAGCCGAAGCAGGCCGAGGCGCTTCGCAAGCAACTCAACGAAATGGCCAAAAAAATGCAGCAGGCCGCCCAGGATCAGCAGAGCGAACGTGAGATGCAGAACGCCGGCCTCTCCAAGCAGGACATGCAGCGCGTTCTCGACACCCTCGCCAAGAAAGACCCCAAGCAAATCGAAAAACTCGCCAAGGAAATGGCCGAGCGCATGAAGGATCAGGGTGTTACGCAGGAACAACTCAAGCAGATGATGGACAAGATCGCCCAGCGCCAACAGGCCTGCAAGGCGCTCAAGGAGATGGGCAAGAAGTTGGGCGACGCCTCCAAGAAGCTCGAGCAGGGTGACTGCGAGGCAGCCCAGAGCGAACTCGGCGAGGCCGGCGAACAACTCAGCGAGATGGAACAGTTGGAGCAGCAGCTCAACGAGCTTGAGGGCCAGCTTGCGCAGCTCGACGAGGCCCGAAACGGACTCAACGAAGGCGAGGGCAAAGGAGAAGGCGACGGCCAGTGCAAGAGCTGCGGCGGCAAGGGATTCCGCAAAGACGGCGCGCCGTGTCCTCATTGCAATGGAACGGGCGACGGAATGGGCGGCGCGGGTCGAGGATCGGGTAAGCGCGACCGCGCCGAAGGCATCGAGGTCGGCTTCAAGAACTCCAAGGCAAAGGTCAAGACGACCAAGGGCGGCAAGATCATTTCGCAGCAGTTCGTGAAGGGACAGCACCTCAAGGGCAAGAGCGAAGTCGAGTTTTACGACGCCGCGTCAGCCGCTGAGATTGACGCAACTGACGCCCTGAACCGCGATCGAATCCCCCGCGCTTATCGTAAGGGCGTTAAGAACTACTTCGATCGCCTCGGCGATGAATTCAACCCGTCCGAGCCGGCAAAGACCGAACCCCCCGAGCCGAAGAAGGATGAGGCCTCGGAGAAAAAATAATTCGTCACGCGGCCGGAGCCATGCCTCTCATCACTCTCAGCCGATTAGCATTACTTTGAAATCTATGGCGGCATCCATTGTTCCTTCCAAGAAACCGACATGAAAGAGCCCTGGATGAATAGACCGCTCACCATTGTTGCATTTGCGATTCTCGCCTCCGTCTCCGCGTGCAATGACGATGCGGCCTCGACGCGAACCGCCTCCGTCGTCATCTACTGCTCCGTCGATACCGCGATCGCCGAGCCGATTCTCGCCGCCTTTGAAAAGCGATCCGGCATCAAAGTGCACGCCATCTTCGACACCGAGGCGGGCAAGACCACCGGGCTCATCAATCGCCTCATGGCTGAGCGCGCTCGCCCGCGGGCCGATGTATGGTGGTCGAGTGAAGTGTTCGGAACCATCCAACTCGCCGAGCGCGGCGTACTGGCAAAATACACAAGCGCGCAGGCATCCGACATCCCGGCGGTCTTCCGCGATTCCGAGAATCGATGGATCGCCGTTGGGCTGCGCGGCCGCGTTATCGCCTTCGATCCGACGCGCATCAAAATAGAAGACCTGCCCCGAAGCTGGTCCGACCTCGCCGATCCGAAGTACCGCGGCCGATTCCAAATGGCCGATCCCCGATTCGGCACCACGCGCGGTCACATGGCCGTCCAGCTTTCCCTCTGGGGTCAGCCGGCTATGGAGAAGTTCTACCAAGCCCTGCGCGACAACGAGTGCAAGCTGGCCGACGGCAATGCCAAGGCCGTCCTCAACCTCACACGCGGCCTCGCCGATTTCGTCGCCACCGATACCGATGACGTATTGCTGGCACAGGCCCGCGGCGACGCCATCGAGATGATCTACCCCGATCTCGACGCGCCGGACGGCCGGTCAAGAAATTCCGGCACACTCTGGATTCCATGCTCCGTCGGCCTCGTGAAGGAATCGCCGCACCCCACCGAGGGAGGCCAGCTCGTCGATTATCTCATCTCCGCTGAAGTGGAAGAGCTGCTCTTCGCCAGTGAGTCTCGCAACGTGCCGGTTCGCCCGGAACTTCGCGAAAAACTGAAGACCGAAGCGTCCCACCAGGCGATAGTTGACTACGCCGCCACCGCAAAACTCCTCGACTTGTCAGACAAACTCGTCCGCGACATGCTGCTTCAGTGAATCGCATCATCGCCTTTCAATTTGCCCGGGTCGTCGGCTGGCTCGTCCTGGCCATGTCGGTCGGCATTGTGCTGGTCGCCACCGTGGTCGAAGCTGCGCCCGGTACGCTCGCCGATCAATCCGCGTGGCCGACTCCTCGACTCTGGGGATACTTCCGAACGACGATCGCCATGGCTTCGGTGGCGACCCTCATCGCATTTGCCATCGCTATTCCCTTCACCGCCGTCATGGCCGGCGTTCGACACGGTCGCCAGCGCCGCGTGCTGACTGCCCTCATCATCATGCCGCTGGTGACGATGCCCAGCATTCACGCCTATGCCTGGATGCTTCTCGCCACGCGCAAGGACGGGATCGCCGCCGCGATCTTAAGCGCCATCGGCTGGAACACGCCGGGGGCCCAGTGGGTGCAGGCGGCCGTCGTGCTGGCGAGCTGGCTATGGCCGATCCCCGCGCTCATCCTGTCCGCCGCATTTCGGCACATGGGGCGACAGGGTTATCAACTTGCCCGGCTCGATGCCGCCGGACTTTCCGCCTTCCTCCGCGGGGCCTTGCCGCTCATGCGGGCGCCGCTCATCGCCGCTGTTGCAGCGACGTTCATCCTCGCGGCAACCGACGCCACCATTCCTCCGCTCATGGGCGCCACCGAAGTGTGGTCCGTCGAGATGCTGGCCGTCGCCGCGACGGCGTCCAGCCATGCGCGCCCCATCGGCTACCTTTTCTGGCAGGCGTGGCCCATGCTGGCGCTGATCATCACCTTCGCATTGGCGGCGATGCCCGGTATTCGCAGGATCGCTGCGTGGGGAGACGAGCTTGAGGGGGCGGACACCGGCACATTAACCCGCGCGCCGGGCCGAACCTGGTTCTTCGCTTGCGTGCTCGCCGGCGCAATTGCGTTTTTTCCTTTGTGCGTCTTTTTGACCGAGTTCGGCTCAGCACGCGAAGGGACAGGCCGCGCGATCATGACGGCGCTAACGACCTATCGTACGCACGGACTTGCGACGCTCCTGGTCGCGGCGCTGACCGGCGCCATGGCGTTCGTCGCATCGCTTGGCGTCATTGCCGATCCGGACGATCACCCGTGGGCCAAAGCATTCGGGAGGCTCGCATTCACCGCCATCTTGATCATCGCCATCCTGCCGCCGGAGATCATCGGCACCGCCCTCGCCGCCACGTTGACACGAGTCTGCGACCCCCGCACATGGAACATCTACGACTACACGCCCTGGGCCTGGATGGCGGCGCTGTTGTCCCGCTTCGGCGTCATTTGTCTGGTCGTCGCCCGTTTGACCAATCGCCGGGTTCCGGCCTCGCTGCTGAGTCATGCCCAACTGGAAGGCGCGACAGGCCCGGCCCGAATCGCCCTCGTTCGGCTGCCGTTCATCTGGCGACCCATCGCGATGGCCGCGCTTCTCACCGCCTGCCTTGCCATGTCGGAAATCGGCGCCTCCGTCCTCACCCAGCCCGTTCGGTTCTTCGGCGGCAGCCTGGCCGTGCAGGTGGACATGCAGATGCACTACGGCCGGCAGAGCGAAACCACCGTCCTTGCCGCTATCATGTTCTCGCCCGCAGTCGCCGCGGCCCTCGTGGGGGCCGCCTGGCCGCGACCATGGACCCAAGCATGATGACTCGTTCAGCATTCAGGTTTGCGCTTCATCTCATCCGCCCCGCGATGATCGTCTCGCTGTCCTTCATGCTGACGCTGCTGCTAACCGTCGGTTGCGCTGATTCAGGTGCAGGCGGTGCGGGCGCGGTGGAAAAGGTCTTCGGAAAAACCGGCCTGTCTCCCGGTGAGTTCAGTTACCCGCGCGCCATCGCCGTCTCACCGGTCGATGGTTGCGTGTTCGTCGTGGACAAGACCGCCCGCATCCAGCGCTTCAGCTCCGACGGCGACTACGAGCATCAGTGGCGCATGCCCGAGTACATCAACGGCAAACCGACCGGCCTCTTCGTCGATTCACGGAATCGCCTCTGGGTCGCGGACACGCACTATTTTCGAGTCATGCTCTTCGACCGTGACGGCAAGGAGCTGCAAAGATTCGGCAGTCAGGGCGAAGGCCCCGGCCAGTTCATGTTCCCCTGCTCCGTCACCCTTTCCCGTGACGGCATCGTGTATGTCGGAGAATACGGCGGTAACGATCGCATCAGCCGCTTCACGCAGGACGGAAAATTCCTCGACTGCATCGCCGACAAGTCCACCGGCAACGGATGGGTGGAACGGCCCGCGGGTCTCGTATTCGACGAAAATGATCAACTTTGGGTGGCCGACGCCTGCCATCACCGTATTTGTGTGTATGGAAAGGACGGAAAGTTTCAGAGGGCCTTCGGCGCGGCAGGCGACGATCAGGGACAGTTCAACTACCCCTACGGTCTCGCATTGGAGTCCGGCGGAACTATCCTCGTCGCCGATCGCGGCAACAACCGGGTGTCCCGCTTCCAGCGCGATGGCAAGTGGCTGGCAAGCTGGGGCACACCGGGACGCGCCGAAGGTCAGATCGCCCAGCCCTGGGGTGTCGCCGTCTCGGCCTCCGGCGGCATCTACTGCCTCGACTCATGGAACAATCGGGTACAACTGATAGATTGGTGACGTTGCGGATAACGGCCGCGGCGAGACTCACTGTAACGGGTACGGGCCGGGGAACTGAATGAGCCGTCTCTTCTCACTCGAACGCTTCGATCGACCCGACTATCTCTGGTTGGGACTCATCTTCATCGCGCTGTGGTGGATGTCGCGCCGTTCCCTTTCCGGTCTCGGGCCCGTTCGCGGGAGGCTCGCGCTTGCCATGCGCACGATCGTGCTGCTCCTGCTTATCTTTGCCGCCGCCGGCGCCCATCGCATCCTTGAGACCAACGACCTCACCGTTCTGTTCCTCGTCGATCAGTCGCGATCCATCCCGACCGAGGTCCGGAAGCAGTCCGAGGATTTCATACAACGTATCGCCGCCGAGGCGCCGCCCGACGATCGCGTGGCCATTCTCACCTTCGACGGATCGGCGAACATTGAGCAGCTTCCCAGCCGGCCCGGCCCCGACGGCGCTGTCCACATTCCCATGCCACTGGCCGCGGGACAAAAACCCGATCGAACCAATATCGCCCAGGGTCTTCGCGTCGCCGCCGCCTGCGCCCAGAACGACACCAACAACCGCGTCATCCTTCTCTCCGACGGCATCCAGAACATCGGCGATGCCCTCGAAGAAGCCAAGACCGCCAAGGCCAACAATCTGCGGGTTGATGTTGTTCCGCTGACCTATGAATACGGCGCGGAGGTCGTCTTCGAGCAATTGCTCGCCCCGCCCTACTCGAATCTTCACGAACAGGTTCCCCTGCGACTCATCCTCAAGAGCGACCGGGCGACGTCCGGCAGCATCCTCATCTATCAGCGCGTCGGCCAAGAGGAACGGCTGCTGGACCTGAGCCCCAACGCACCGGGCAGCGGCCAGCACATTCAGCTTGCTCCGGGTCGCAATGCATTCAACGTGCGCGTCCCGATCAATGAGGCCCGGGCTCACGACTTTCGCGCCGAGTTCGTCCCCGATGACAAGACCGCCGACTTCCTCGGTCAGAACAACGTGGCCCGTGCGTTTACCAACGTCGAGGGGCCGCAGACCGTGCTGATGATTGGGACGGCCGTCGACGAGCCGGACAACGCGCTGCTCGCTGAGGCCCTGGAGCGCGAAGGCATCCGCGTGCAGTCTGAACTCGCGGAGTCCATCAACATCGACACGGCGACGCTTCAGGACTTTTCCGCTGTCATTCTTGCCAATGTGCCTGCGGAGATTTTTTCCGCTGAGCAGCAGAAGGCCCTTGCTGCGTATGTCCGCGACCTGGGAGGCGGACTGCTGATGCTCGGCGGTGATGAGAGTTTCGCCGCCGGCGGATGGCAGGGCTCGGTCGTCGAAGACATCATGCCGATCAAGTTCGACGTCGACTCGGTCAAGCAGATTCCCCGCGGGGCGCTGGCCATCGTGATGCATGCGTGCGAGATGCCGCAGGGCAATACGTGGGGCGTCGAGACCGCCGTTGCCGCGGTGAAGACCATCAGCAGCCTCGACTACTTCGGCCTCGTCGATTGGGGCATGGGCGGATACGTCTGGGAAGTTCCCATGCGCACCGCGAGCAACAAGGAGGCCATCATCTCGCAGCTTCGCAGGATGCAGAACTCCGACATGCCCGACTTCCACACGCCGATGCAGATGGCCTACAAAGGCTTGATGGAGTGCAAAGACGCCGCGCAGCGCCACATGATCGTCATCTCCGACGGCGACCCCGCCCCGCCGCAGACCGGCCTTTTGAATAAGATGGTCGGCAATAAGATCACCTGCTCCACAATCTCCATCTACCCTCACGGCGGCCAGGAGATCGCCACGCTTAAAAATATCTCCAATGTCACCGGCGGCCGGTACTATTCGCTGAGCAAACCCGGCGACGAGAAACGACTGCCGAAGATCTTCATCAAGGAGGCCCGCGTGGTTCGCCGGCCGCTTGTCCGCGACGAAATCTTCACGCCCAAGGTGAAGCCCAATCTCTCCGAGATCATGGTCGGCATCGACAGCATCCCGCAACTCAAGGGATATGTCGTGACCACGCCGCGCAAAGTCGCCGACGTTGAGATGCCGCTTGTTACCGAGCGCGGCGACCCGTTGCTCGCCCACTGGCTCTGCGGATTCGGCAGAACGCTGGCCTTCACCAGCGGGCGCTGGAAACACTGGGGCACGGACTGGGCCTCGTGGTCCGGATTCTCCAAGCTGTGGTCGCAGGCCGTTCGATGGTCGATGCAGCAGGGCGCGGCGGCGAACTTCGACGTCAACACCGTCGTCGAGGGGGACGAGGGACACATTGTCATTGAGAGTCTCGGCGAAGGTGAGACATTCGAGAATTTTCGGCAGTTCGTCGGACGCGCCATCGCGCCGGACGGCAGCGCGACGCCGGTCTCCATCATCCAGACCGGGCCCGGTCGATACGAGGGAAAATTCAAACTGGGCGAGCAGGGGACGTATCTGCTCAATGTCATCTCGCCGAGCTCCGGCGGGGACGACAAGCCCACGATGATTCGCACCGGCGTCACGGTGGCGTATTCGCCGGAGTTCCGCGATCTGGAGCCAAACGAAGCACTGCTGCGCGAGATCGCCGAAGTGGCGGACGGGCGGCTGCTGACCACCAAGGCCACGGCGGCCACGATCTTCGACAAGTCCATCCCCTCAACCATCACGCGCACGCCCATCTGGGAATTTCTGCTCAAGCTGGCGTTATTCATGTTTCTCCTCGATGTCGCCGTGCGCCGGATCGCCGTCGACCCGGTCAAGACGCTCGCGTATGCTCGTAACTACATCGCCGGTCTTGCCGGGCGATTCGGCGCGGGCCAGCGGGCGGCGCGTACCCTGACGGAATTGAAAGACGTCCGCCAAAAGGTTCGGGCGGAGCGTACGAAGGAGGGCGATGCCCGATCGGCGGCGCCTTCGGAATCGGCGAGCATCAAGTTTGAGGCCCAGGGCGATTTGAAGAAACCGGCGGCGGACCTGACGAAGGCACTGGGCGGCGCGGACGCGACGGCGGCGCCTCCCTCGGCGCGGAAGGCGGATAAGTCCGACAAGCCGGCGGAATCGACCACGGCTCGATTGCTCAAGGCCAAGAAGCGGGCCCGCGATCAACAGGACGATCAACCGTAGCCCGGCCCGATGCGGCCGGAGGTTTAGGAGTGTGAAATGGCGGCACAGGTGGACCCGGCGATTGCCAAGGCGACCGAGGAATTTCGGGCGAAGTTCAAGGCGGTCAAGGACGAGATCGGCAAGGCGATTGTCGGTCACAACGACATTGTCGAAGGCGTGCTGATCTGCCTCTTTACCGGCGGCCATGCGCTGCTGGAAGGCGTGCCGGGGCTGGGCAAGACTTACCTCATCCGCTCGATGGCTGAAGCGCTGAAGCTGGAGTTCTCGCGCGTTCAGTTCACGCCGGACCTGATGCCCGCCGACATCATCGGCACGAACATCATCGTCGAGGACCCGGAGTCGGGCCGGCGCAGGTTTGAGTTTCAAAAGGGCCCGCTCTTTGCCCAGATGGTTCTCGCTGACGAGATCAACCGCGCGACGCCGAAGACGCAGTCCGCGCTTTTGGAGGCGATGCAGGAGAAGACGGTCACCGTTTCCGGCAACAGATATCCGCTGTCGCCGCCGTTCTTTGTCATGGCGACTCAGAACCCGATCGAGCAGGAAGGCACCTACCCCCTGCCGGAGGCCCAGCTTGACCGCTTCTTCTTCAAGCTGATCGTTCACTACTCGACGCGGGATGAACTGGGCACCATTCTTCAACGCACCACCACGGGACATAAGCCGGACATCAAGCCGGTCATGAGCGGGGACCAGATCGTCGGCGCTCAGAAGCTCGTTCAGCGCGTCGTGATCGCCCCGCACGTTCAGGACTATGCCATTCGACTGACACTGGCCACGCATCCGCGGGGCGAATTCGCGACGGAGCTGACCAATCGGTACGTCCGCTGGGGATCGAGCCCGCGCGGGGCGCAGGCGGTGGTCCTCGCGGCGAAGGTTCGAGCGCTTCTGGAAGGCCGGTATAACGTCGGGTTTGAGGATATTCGGGGCGTGTTTTTGCCTGCCCTTCGCCATCGGGTTCTGCTGAATTTCGAGGCCCAGGCGGAGGGGCTGGAGCCTGATTCGGTTCTGAAGGACATCGTCGATAAGACGCCGACGGCGAGCGAGAAGGCGGCGTAGGATTGCGGCGAGCGGGGTGAGGGGCTGAGGGGCCAAGGGATCGAGGGGGCGAGGGTAAAGACAGGGGCATCGCTCGCGCGCAAGTCCTGCAATTGCGTAGGTGACAATAGGCGAAAAAAGTTTGAGCGGACGCTTGCAAGTGTTGTGGCGGTCGTGTGTTGGGGCGCTGCGCGAAAAGGGTGAAAAAGGGGCCGAGGGGGGGCAAGAGTAAATGCGAAGGCGGTGACACTGATTGCGTTGGCGCTGGGCGTTGATTGCGATTTGGTATTCGGCTTTTCTGGTACCGCTTGCTGACGCGCGCGGCTCGGATCGGGGGCTCGGCGAGCGACGAAATCGAAGGTGACATAAGGTGACACAGCGGATTTTTTTCGCTTGCAACTCTTGTGGCGGGCATGGGTTGGGGCGGGTCGCAATTCTGGTGGTTTTTTGAGAGAAGGGCCTCAAACTTGAGGCCTGGGGCGTGACGGGCGACGGGGACTTGGGGCCGATGGGTCGAGTGGTTTGGCCTTTGCGTCGGGCGGGCATTGAGAATTCCATCGCCGGGCGGGTTTGGTTCGATCTCCAATTATTAATACTTGCTCCGCGCCCGCGCCTGGATCGCAACTGGTAATTCAATCCAATTTGTAAATGAGGACTCGTCGAATGCGACGCCGACGAATCCCTGTCTGTACATTTCTCTCACTTTCCCCTGCCGGGGCAATGAAAAATGCGGTTTGGGCCGCTCCGATTACAGATTTTTCAGGTGGAATTTAGTGCCTATTCATCGGCGGGGGGAATAGTTCCAGTGACGGCCGTGAGGAGGCCGGACAGTGAACCACGCTGGAGAATAAAGATGAAACTGAAAAGAAAAATCGTGTTCCCGGTGTTCGTCACACTCCTGTATCCCGCGGCAATTGGCTGCGGTGTGCAGGGCAAATGGTCGCTTGCGGGCGTGGAGCCAACTGCGGCGACGAGAGATTTTCAATATCACAGTCTGACGCTGCAAAAGGACGGGACGTTTTATGCCGAGGCCGGCGTCGGACCGATCCACACGACGTCGGGGACCTACTCGTACAAGGAGGGAACCCTGGACCTCGTGGACCATAACGGGCTGCGGCATACGTATGACGCCAAGATTGAGGACGGCGGCAACAAGCTGAGCCTCGCACAGTTCTGGGAGGGCCAAAGACTCGTCGCGCTGATGGAGCGAAAGGAGTAGTGGCCGCACACCGAAGACCCGCCGCTTACGGGCGGAGCATTTGAAACCCCCTAGTGATTGGTAGTCATCCGGGTTGAGGCCCGGCTACAGACGCACCGGCGAGCGTTCGCCGGGCGTGCATGGAAGAGTTGCGTCGAAAATGGTTCGCAAGACTGGAGGTAGATTCATGTTTCTGAAATCGACAATCCAACGTGTGACCGCATCGGCGATCGTCGTGCTTTGCCTCACGCTGCCCGCCCGATCGGAGGCCCTGTTTCCCGTCGAGTGCGGCGAGGAGCACGGCTATATCAACGATGAAGGCAAGATCGTCATCCCCGGCCAATTTGAAGAGGCCCGGGGTTTCCACGAAGGGCTCGCGGCCGTTCGGCAGGACGATCTGTGGGGATTCGTGAACACGAAGGGCGAATTGGTCATCAAGCCGCAGTTCAAGGAAGTCGGAGACTTTGCTGACGGCCTGGCCCCGATCGCCCGGAAGAAGGGACTGCTGGGCAAGGCGTTCGGCTTTGTCGACACCAGCGGCCGCGTCGTTGTCGACTGCGAGTATGACGAAGTCGGCATGTTCTGCGACGGACTTGCCCGTGCGAAGAAGGACGGCAAATGGGGCTATATCGGCAAGGACGGTCAATGGAAGATCAAGCCGGAATTCGACGTGGCGGCGGATTTCTGCGACGGGCTGGCGCGCGTTCAATCGGGCGGAGCCTGGAGCGGCCGATTCGGCTACATCGACGCGAACAACCGGCTGAAGATCAACCCGAAGTTTGATGACTGCGGCGACTTCAATGAAGGTCTCGCTCCCGTCGAACAAGGCGGCAAGTGGGGCTTCATCAATAAGTCGGGTGAAGTCGTGATCGAACCGCAGTTTGACGGGGCGTGGATCTTCTCGAACGGCCGGGCCTGCGTGAAGGTCGGCGGCAAGATCGGCTACGTCGATAAGGCGGGCAGGGTCGTGGTCCACCCGGTCTATGAAGACGCGAAGGCGTTTAACGAAGGCCTTGCGCCGGTGAAGCGCGACGGGCGATGGGGCTACATCGCGACCGACGGTTCCACGGCGATTCCGATTCGTCACGATGAGGCCGATGACTTCCACGAGGGTCTCGCACGGGTGGTGACGAACGGTACGGAGAACTGGGTGAACAAGGACGGCCGGGTGATCTGGCCGACGTCACTCGTCGCAGGCAACAAGTAAGGCCCGGACTATCAAGCGCGGGAGGGTCGGTTTCGGCCGGCCCTCCCGATTTTGTGTGGCTGCAAGCAAGAGGAGAGAGTCATCATGCTCTGGACCATTGCAATCTTATTGATGCTGATGTGGCTGCTGGGGATGGTGACGACTTACACGATTCACGGCTTCATCCACCTGTTACTCGTCCTCGCGATTATCACGGTGCTGATTCGCATCATCCGAGGCGAACGGCCGATTGCGTGACCGGATCGACACCGGCGTGTGTCGGGCGGGCGCGAACTGGAGAAAACATCATGTTTGCAAAACTGCGAAGTGTCTTTTCACTGGCCCTGCTGGCGGTGCCGATCGCATTGTTCGGATGCGACACGGACATGGACGGGATTTTCGATCCCGCGGACAACTGCCCGATGGTGGCGAACTTCAACCAATTGGACTCGGACCTGGATGGTTTTGGTGATGCCTGTGACAACTGCCCCAACAATGCGAACGTCGATCAGGAGGACGTCGATCAGGACGGCGCGGGGGCGGCGTGCGACTCCAATGATCTCAACCCGTTCGTACAGTAGTCCTCCTCCCTTCGGAACGGCATGCTACCACGCAGGTACACGTCGTTCCGTCCTCGACGGCGGTCCATGCCACTTTGGACTTGCCCCCTTGCGCGCGGCTTTTTTTCGAGGGCCTCGCGGGAACGCATCCGATGGACACCGCGCCACTCTTCCGCCCATCGATGCGTTCGGCAAGGCCATAAGCATTTCTGATGACTCGCTCCACGCACGTGGCATGGACCGCCGGATTTTTTTTGGGGGGAGGAGAATCAGGCCGCACCCCTGGCACGTCTAATGGCCCATCGCGGTCGCAGCAACAAAAAATCGCTCACCTAACTTTCTGCGGCGACTGAAATTACGTATCTCGATCCGCATGTCGTACTTGGCTTCCGAATTGGGCCGGGAATAGAATTGGCATCATTCTCGATCCAACTGAACGAAGCAGAAACCGTCAAGCCTAAATGGGTGGAGGACGAGATGCGGATTTTGGTGATTGAGGACAACAAGAAGATCGCCCATCGACTATGCGTGAGGTTCAAAGAGGAGGGGTTTCAGGTTGATGTCGCCAATCGCGGGCAGGAAGGCGAGCAGCTCGCCGCCGAACAGGAATACGACGCCATCGTGCTGGACGTCCTGTTGCCGGATCATGACGGCGTTCAGATCTGCAAGAATCTCAGAAAGCGACACGTCGCCACGCCGATTCTGGTTTTGACCGCGCTGGGGACTACGGCCGACAAAGTCGCCGGGCTTGAGGCGGGGGCTGACGACTATCTGACCAAGCCGTTCGACTATGACGAGCTGATTGCGCGTATTCGGGCTTTAGCGCGACGCGGGACGGCGGGAGAGGCGGTCACGCTGACCTTCGGCGACATCGAACTGGACCTGGCGAAGCGAACGCTGACCCGGGCGGGCCGCGCGATCAGCGTGACGGCGAGGGAATTCTGCCTGATGGAGTATCTCCTTCGCCGGCCCGAGCGGGTGGCGACGAAGTCGGCGATCGGGGCGAACGTCTGGGACATGAACTTTGAAGATGAGAGCAACGTCATCGAGGTGTATGTATCCCGGATTCGCAAGAAACTGGAGCAGGACGGCGAGGCGCGCGTCATCCATACGGTGCCTGGCGCGGGGTACATCCTTTCGGAACGAGCGAGCGAGGAATCGAGTGCACTCGGCGTGGAGTGACGCGACATGGCGATTCGCTTTCACTCATTACGCGCCCGGCTCACGCTGCTTTACGCGCTGATCTTCGGATTGCTTCAATCGGGATTCTGGATCACGGTTGACGTTGTCCGGTCGCACTATCTCCACGAGCATTTTGACAAGGAGCTGCTGGGGCGCGCACGCAGCGTCGTCGGCGCGATCGAGTCCGCCTCGGAACGTACGCTTCCATTTATTCGCGAGCAGTTTCAGAAGGATGCGCTCGAGCGGTTTTCCGCTGAATCGCTTTTTGTTCAGGTCACGCTGGCGTCACAGGAAGTCATCGGACAGACACAAAACCTGACGGGAGCTCGACTGCCGCTTGACCCGGATGCACGGCGGACCGCGCTTCGGGGCATACCGGCTTATGAGACGATGGATGAGGCGACTTCGTCCGCGATCGCCGGGGCGGAATCATCGCTGCGATCTGTCGTGCTGAGTCACAAGATCGGAGACAGCCCACCGGTGCTTATTCAGGTCGCGTCAGATCTTCGACCGGTTACTGAGATCGTCAATCGCCTTCGCCGATTCGTGATTATCTACTTCATCGTAAGCATGGCGCTGTCTACGTTTACATCGTGGTATCTGGTCGGCCGCTCGCTGGCGCCGGTCGGGCGGATTGTGCGGCAGGCGAAGCGCATAACGGCCAGTCGCCTGCACGAACGGATACCCGTGCCGAAGGACGCGGATGAGATCGGCGAGATGGTCCGGGTGCTCAATGAGATGCTCGACCGTCTCCAGGCCCAGTTTCGCAACCAGCGTCAGTTCCTCTCCAATATCTCGCACGAATTGAAGACGCCGATCACGGTGCTGCTCGCGGAGGCCCGGTCGCGCGCGAACCTTAGCGATCCTGAAGTGGTGGAGGAGTTCAGAGGCACGGTTGTCAGTGAAGCGGAACGACTCCTGCGAATTGTTGACGCGTTCCTTTTGCTCACGCGGGTCGGCTCGGGAGGAACGCCGGCGGTTCTGGTGCGGACGCCTTTGGAAGATATCGTGCTCAATGCGATGAAGGCCTGCGAGGGCGAGGCCGCTGCAAAGGGCATTCGACTGATTCCGAAACTAAAGTACGACGACGTCACGCCGCACCCGGTGATCGCGGGCGACTCCGATCTTCTTTATTCAATGCTCGAAAACATCATCCGGAACGGAGTGCGACATACGCCGGAGGGAGGCACTTTGCAGATCGAGGCGGCGGCCAGGATTCGCGATGCCGCGATCTTCGTGCGCGACCAGGGACCGGGCGTGCCGCGCGAGCAGCTCAACCGAATTTTTGAGCCCTTCTATCAGGTGAAGGCGGAAGGCGACGGCAATCATTCGGGATTACTGGGAATCGGTCTGAGCATCTCGAAGGCCATCGCGGAACTGCATGGCGGCTCGATTTCCTGCAAGAATCTGAGTGAGGGAGGCTGCGAGTTCGCCGTGCACCTGCCGATTGAGTCTGATGGGCCAGTTCGGGCGTCACATTAAGAAAGATTCAGCAGGCATTCAGGATACGTTCATCGCCATGTGCGATATTTGGGGTCTCAAGTCTGCCTTGAGGTCGGAGGCGATCGTGCGACGTATTCAGAAGGCAACGGGGATGGTCATCATTTTGGGCGGGTGCCTGACGCTCGCCATCATCGGTACGATTCAAGTCATACACGGCGGCGGCGGCGAGCAGGACTACTCCCCTTCCACCTTCATCACTTCTCTCGAGGGCGGGTTCTGGTCGATTGTCGTGACGTGCACGCTGGCGATTGTCGGGGGGTTTGTGCTGACGATCTTCGCGGGTCGGAAGGAGTCGTAGAGCCCCTCTTTCGGCGAAGTCAACGGACGAAAGCGCAGTCGTTCGCCGTTGCTTTCCACGCGTTTCGACGACCCGCCCACGGCATGTGCTTCGCACGATCCTGGACCAGGTTCTGTCTGACGAATCCCGAGTCCTCAGATATCGCCGGACGAGGGCCGGTTTGAGCATGGCCAGGAAGTTCACCGCCAGTTTCTCGAACCGCTTGGCGATGGCGCGGCGCCCTTTCAGTCAGCCGGTGGAAACATATCCTCGATCAACGCCCATGCTTCGTCTGATAAATCGTGACTTCGCATCCAGGGCGAACTCTCGGGAGCCCTTGCGGTTACGAAGGGTGCTGCCAGGCGCTACTCAAAGAGTGTCCGAAGAATTCCAAAGATGAAATTCAGGAATTGCGCCCAGAAGATCGTAAACAAATCAAATGCCTGCATCGCCGGACTCCCTCATTTTCTTTTTGGTGCGTGGTGGCGGCGAAGGCTCGTGCCTCAGAGGCCGCCGATCTGGGAAGGCCATACAGCCGTGCCTTCCCTTCTCATTACGCTGAAACGTTTATATACAAAATAGATCGCCGGAAAGATGAGCAACTCACCGAAGAAACTCGTGGCCAGCCCGCCGATCATGGGCGCAGCGAGCCTGCGCATCGTATCTGCTCCGGTTCCCTCCGCCCACATGAGCGGCACGAGGCCCATGAAGGTGGTGGCCACGGTCATGGTCTTGGGGCGGATGCGCATGACCGCGCCTTCGTGGATGGCTTCCCAGAGGTCCTTGAGGTGTCGCATTCGTCCCTGCGATTTTGCGTGGTCATACACGTTATCGAGATAGAGGAGCATGACGAGATTCGTTTCCGCGTCGAGCCCGGCCAGGGCAATCAGCCCGACCACAACGGCGAGAGACATGTCGTAGTCGAGCACATAGAGAAACCAAAATGCGCCGGCCAGGGTGTAGACAAACGTGACGAGCGTCAGGACCGTCCGGAACCAGGATCGCGTGCCCACATAGAGCAGGAAGATGATGGCCATGATGGCGGCGGGTACGGCCACGGCCAAGCGTCGGTTGGCGGCCTGAATGTATTCGTATTGTCCCGACCACACGATGTTGTATCCCGCCGGCAGCGAGACCGAGTCGCGGATGAGGGTCTTGGCGCGATCGATCCAGCCGACAATATCCGTCGTGGTGAGATCGACATAGATCCATGCGGTCTTTCGCGCGTTCTCGCTCTTGATCATCGGCGGCCCAGGCACGATCTCAACGTCGGCGAGTTGGGCCATGGGGACCTGAGCGCCGGCAGGCGTCGAGACGAGGGCTCGCCTCAGCGCGGGCAGATTATCGCGAAGCTCCCGTTTGTAACGGAGATTGACCGGATAGCGCTCCAGTCCCTCGACGGTCCAGGTTACGTTGGTTCCGCCCATGGCGGAGAGGATGACGTCCTGGACATCACCGACGGTCAGGCCGTACCGGGCGACTTCATCCCGGTTGATGTTGAAGTCGACGTACAGCCCGCCGACCGTCTTCTCCGGGTATGCACTCAGCGTGTTCGGCAGGGTGCGAACCTCAGCGGAGATGCGCTCGGCGAGATCGGACAAGATGTCAAGATTGTCACCCATGATCTTGATGCCTACGGGTGTCTTGATGCCGGTCGACAGCATGTCGATGCGCGTCTTGATGGGCATGGTCCAGGCGTTGGTCAGGCCCGGAAATGCGACGGCCTCATTAAGGCCGGGAATGTGTTCGTCGCCATTTTCGTACCCATAGCACAACTCGTCGACGGTGATGGGGCGTTCCTCCGGCCAGAAGGTCGACAGCCCGGACAGGCGCTTGGTCCATGACGGGAGAAACGAGAACCAACGGTCGAAGCGGCGCTTTCGCCATTTGTCGCGGTTCTGCTCCAGCATGATGGTGGTTTCAATCATGCTCAGTGGCGCCGGGTCCGTCGCAGACTCGGCGCGGCCGATTTTGCCGAAGACGTGATGAACCTCGGGGAAGCTGGTGATGATGGCGTCCGTTTGTTGCAACAGCGCACGGGCGGTGGTCACACTGATGGCCGGGTCCGTCGTGGGCATATAGAGCAGGTCGCCCTCGTCCAACGGGGGCATGAACTCGCGGCCGAGGCCCGGGAAGGTCGCAGCCAGCGCGGGAAACCACCGTGCCAGTGATGCGCCGACGAGCGGAACGTTTTTCGTTCCGACGAGCGGAAACAGTCCGCTGAAGGCGAAGCAGACTGCCAGCAGAATCAGCTTTTTGCGATGGGTCATGGCGAGGGAAAAGAAAGGGTTGTAGATCCACTGCAAGACCCTGCTGATGGGGTTCACTCGCTCATGGAAAAGCTTCTGAGGGACGAGCAACATGCCGGCCAGGACGATCCAGGCGAGCATGATCCAATGCCGTTGCCGTTCGTAGGAGCCAAGCGGCATGGCCCATACGATGGCGGCGGGCAGGAACATCACGGCCAGCGTGATCGACAGATTCCTGCGCCATCCCCACTCCCTGGGGAGCACGCGAGACGTGATCAGCGAGAGCATCATCACCGGGATGATGGTGATGGCCAGCACGGAAGCCGCCCCCATTACAAACGTCTTCGTATAGGCGAGCGGCTTGAAGAGTCTCCCGCTTTGCTCGCCCAGGACGAAAATGGGGAGGAAGCTGACCGTGATGATGAGCAGGGAGAAGAAGAGCGTCGGGCCGACTTCCGTCGCCGCTTCGATGATCATTTCCGCGCGCGGGCGGTGTATCGGCGTGCGCCCGGCAGCGAGCTCCTCCTTGATACGATCCTCTTCTCGATCCAGGTGCTTGTGGGAGTTCTCCACCATGATGATGGAACTATCCACCATCACACCGATCGAAATGGCGATCCCGCCGAGGCTCATGATGTTCGCATTGATCCCCAGCCAGTGCATGATGACCAGTGCGCACAGCACGCCGGTTGGGAGCACGAAAATGGCCACGAGCTCACTGCGTGCATGCAGAAGAAAGAGAATGCACACGAAGGCGACGACAATCATTTCCTTGATGAGCGTATTGGTAAGGGTCTCGACGGCGCGTTCGATCAGGCCGGACCGGTCATACTCGGTGACGACGTCGACGCCCACCGGCAAACCCTGCTTCAGTTCATCGAGCTTGTGCTTCACATCGCGGATGACCTGAAGCGCATTTTCACCGAATCGCATCACGACGATGCCGCCGACAACCTCCCCTTTGCCTTCTGACTCGGCCAGACCGCGCCGCATCTCGGGCCCGAGCCGCACCTCGGCGATGTCCCGCAGGTAAACCGGGGTGCCGCCCTCCGTCGCGCGGATCACGACTTGTTCCAGGTCGCGAATGCCCTGCCTGGCCCGCACCCGATCGATGGGCACACCATCGTGGCGCGCCTTTTGCACCTGCTCCGGCGTCAGTGACGCGATGTAGCCCCTGCCGCGCACCATGTACTCGGTCTCGGACATCTCCAGCACACGACCGCCCACGTCGTTGTTGGATCGCTGAATCGCCGTTTTGATTTGATTGAGCGGGATGTTGTATGCCAGCAGGCGGTCGGGATCGACGACGACCTGATATTGCCGAACGAATCCGCCAACCGCGGCAACTTCGGAGATGCCCCCGAGCGCGGTCAACTCATACCGCAAATACCAGTCCTGAAGGCTTCGCAGTTCCGAGAGGTCATATTCCGCCAAGACGAGGTCAGTCTCACCGCCCCACGGGCATTTGCCGCCGTGATCGAAGATTCTGACCCGTTCCAATCGATCGCGTATTTCCTCGGGGGCCTCTCCGCGCGTCGCATACCATGGCCCCGGGTTGTCGGGGTCGTGATACATCCCGTTGGGGTGCTGCGGACAGTAGTAACCGTTGCGAACTGAATACTCATAGACCCAGCCGACGCCCGTGGCGTCGGGGCCCAATTGAGGCGTGACGCCCTTGGGGAGCCGGCTGGCGACGTAATTGAGGTATTCAAGGACGCGCGATCGGGCCCAGTAAATGTCCGTTCCGTCTTCAAAGATGATGTAGACGAATGAATACCCGAACATGGAGTATCCACGCACCACGTTTGCATAGGGGACGGCGAGCATGGCCGTCGTCAGCGGATAGGTGATCTGATCCTCGACCACTTGCGGCGTCTGGCCGGGATACTCGGTGAAAACGATGACCTGGACGTCAGACAAATCCGGAATGGCATCGAGCCGGATATTGAGGATCGTCCAGATGCCGGCGGCCACAACGAACGACGTGACGATGAGTGTCAGGAGCCGGTTGCGGCAGCAATACTCAATAATCCTGGCGATCATGGCGTCGAGCTTTCTCTACCTGGATTCGACGAAGTTGCCGCAGTCCAGCATTTTGAACCCGTAGAAGGGATTCGCTTTCTTTTCCACATTCTGAATCCAGTCCGCCTTGCTCATCGGACAGTGGTAGATGAACAGCTTGGGCCAGCGGGCCTTGTCGGGCCTCTGATGTTCGATGATGGTCCGCATGGCGGCGCCTATTTGGGCAAAGTGCAGCCGATCGGCGGACAGGTCCACGCCGCGAATCTTCAGGGCAGCCGCGTGCAATGCTGAAACGGCTGCGAGGAACTGAGGGGCCGCCTTCTCGCCGCGAAGTTGAAGGATGTCGCGCAGCTTTTCACTCGCATCGACCAGCCCGAGCGCATGTCGGGTGGCCTCCGCCATGCTGTCGCCGGCGAATCGCTCCTGAAGCGCGAGGTAATGCTCCGTCAGAAAGTTCACCTGGGCTGCAATGGAGACATTCCCCTCGTCGAGCCCGACGATGCTCTCCGGCGGCACAAGCTGCATCGCACAGATCGAGCAGACTCCCGGATGATCGCTTCTGGCAAGGCCGGGATGCATCGGACAGACAAAGCGGCTCTTCGTGGGCGTTGTGCGGGCGAGATTCCTGGCCCATTCGACGTCGTCAATCGGCTTGAGCTTCATTCCGCACGTCGGGCAACGCCCCTCAGTCGCGGAGAACTGTTCGCATTCCTGCATGGGGCAAACGAATCGGGCATCCGCGGGAACTTCTCGACCTGTCTCCGCGGCAATCGCAGAAGAGGTCTCATCCGTTGACGTCGCCTCGCCGGACGGATTCATCCGCGCCATCGCATCACTCAGCCAGGGGCCGCGAAAGACGGCCATCGGCTCGCCACACTTGGCGCACTCCGCCTCATGGGTGCTCGTCTGCTCTGAATGCTTCGGATTGCGACATGTGTACAGCGCAGTGAAGGGCTCCAGCTTGTTCCCGCACACGGGGCAATCGCCGGACGTATCCGAAAACACATGCGGGTGTTTCGGGCATGTATACGCTACGGTTCCGTCACCGGCCTTGAGCAGGGCCTGGGCCCACGGCAATTCCTCCATCGACTTGAGCTTCATCCCGCAGAGAGGGCACTCGCCCGGCCCACTGGAGAAGTACGGCCCTTGATGGATCGCATCCTTCTCGTCCGGATGTTTCTCCATTGGGCAGGCGTACTTCGCGTCGGCGGGAATGGCCGACGATCGAGAGCTGCCGGGCATGTCGGGTGCTTCATGCTGCACATGGGCCGGCATATACGCCGGCATGGAGGTCGGCGACGGTTCGGCGTGACCCGGATCTGACACTTCCCGCGCGGGCTGTTTTCTCGGTGTTGCCCTGCTTGGCTCCATCATCTTGGCGACGGCTTCCTTGAGCTTGCTTTCCGAATCCAGGAGAAACTGTCCCGAGGTGACGACGACATCACCCACCGTAAGCCCGGATAAGACTTCAACGAAGCCGCCTTCCCCTTCGACGCCCGTCCGAATGTCGCGCGGTTCAAACTTGCCGTTGCCGCGATCGACAAACGCGACCTTGCGCGTGCCGGAGTCGATGAATCCTTCTCGTGGAACCAGCACGGCATCGTCCTTGAGCATTCCCTCAAGCACCACGGTGGCATACATGTCTGGCTTGAGTTCCATTGTCGGATTGGCGAACTCCAAGCGGACCTTGACGCTGCGCGTCTGCTTCTGCAAGTAGGGGTAGATGTAGGTGACTTCGCCTCGGAACACCTTGCCCCGGATGTAAGGGAGCGTCATGGCCGCTGCCTGGCCGACGTGGACCCAGGGAAGTTGATATTCATAAATGTCGACGTACACCCAGATGCGCGAGAGGTCTGCGATGGTGAAGAGCCTCATGCCGGGCATGATGCGCATGCCTTCGAGCGCCGTCTTGTCGGCGACGATGCCGTCCGCCGGCGAACGAATGTGCACCGTCTTCTCCGGGGTCAGCGTTTCAGCCAGGCGGTTGATCTGGTCGGCCGGCACGTCGAAGTAATCGAGCTTAAGACGCGCCGCCTCGACCATCCGACCCGCGTCCTCGGCCGCATCCGCGAATGTGCTCCGTTCCAGTAAGGGGCGCTTACGAGCTGCCGAAACGTACTCAACCTGTGCCGAATAGAGGTCGGGGGAATACACTTCGAACAGAGGATCGCCGATTCTGACCCGTTGTCCGGTTTCGTTGACGTGCAGTTTTTCGATCCATCCCTCGAATTTGGTGTCTACGAAAACAAGCTTTTTTTCGTCGTAGTCGATGCGACCCACCGTGCGAATGGTCCTCACCAGCGGCCCCTGGTGAACGCGCGTCGTACGAATCCCCATGTTTTGAATCGTGACTGGATCAATGCGGATGCCCGGTCCCCCGACTGTTTCGCCCCGATCGGCATAGACCGGGACGAGGTCCATCCCCATCGGACTCTTTCCGGGCCGATCGGATACAAAGCTCGGATCCATCGGCGCTCGCCAATACAAGATCCTGCGTTCCTCCGGACCTGTAGCCGTCGCCTCGTCGCCGTCCGCGCCCGGTTTCATGGGCGTCAGCTTCATCTCGCAGATGGGGCAGTTTCCGGGTTCGCGCTGCAAGACCTGGGGGTGCATTCCGCAGGTGTACCATGTGTCGCCTTCGGCGGGCTTGGCGGCGTTGCCCTGGCTATCCTGCTCTCCACTACGAGAAGATCCGAAGAACCAAGACCCGCCGGCCACCCCGATGACAAGCACCACGAGCATCAGTCCAAGTTGACGCATCCATCCGCCGGAGCCGGTCACGGTGATTTTACTCAAGACTTCACCCTCCACTCCCGCTCGTGACGGCAGCGCTGCGATTCTGCGCCTCGAAAACACTGACGCCTACAGCCTGCTCCAGGTCGGCCACGCTGCGTTCCAGGTCTCCCAGCGTGCGGTAGTACTGCAAACGAAAGAACAACCATTTCTGCCAGTTGTCGATCACGAATTGAAAGTCAGATGTCCCGGTGATGTATCCTTCCCGTGATACTTGATAGGCTTGCTCGGCCTGCGGGATGATGGCGGTGGCATAGAGGTCGGCGATTTTCCGTTGCGAGTTGATGCGGGCCAACGCGTCTTCGACCTGATAGGTGATTTTGTTTTTTGCGGCCTGATGTTGTCTTCGGGACGCGGAGAGCCTCTCTCGAGCCTCGCGAATGCCTGCCTCGATGCGCTCGAACCAGACCGGTAGGTTAAGGCCGACCGTAACGGCCCAGCCGTCAGCCCCCTCTTCACTTAATTGGGAAACGCGCGGTCGCATGCCGGTCTGCGGATTGACCGGCGGCCGAAATGCGGCGCGGGGGTCCATCTGCATCCACTCGAAGCCGATGGTGAAGTCCGGCCAGTATTCGAGCCGGGCCAGACCCAGGCTATGTTCGTCGCGCTCAATCTGACGCTCGATCCGTTGAAGCTCCGGATTCCGCTGGTAGGCATGCGCTAACAACCATTCCAGACGCATGGCCACCCGTCGGATGTCGTATTCCGTCAGCGAAGGGATGTTGGTCAACGGCGGACGATCCAGGATGGAGTTAATCAGGGCAACGGTTGTCGCTCGGCGTTGGTCGAGTTCAACAAGTTGGCTCTCGAGGCTCGACAACTCAACCTGGGCCCGGAGCACGTCCTCCTGCTGGCGCTTTCCCGCCACCAGTTGTCCCCGCGCAACCTCGATCAAATCGCGCATGAGCGTCTGATTCTCACGGGTGATCGGCAGCGCCTGGTCAATTGCAAAGAGCTGGAAATAGGCTCGCTTCACGTCTCCGATCACGCGCAGCCGGGTTTGCTCCAGGGTCTCAATGGCCATGCGCGTTTCTGCCAGTGCCGCGCGCCCACGACGGTCGAGCTTCTCGGGCACGGGCAGCTTTTGCTGAACGCCCAGCACGAAGTAGTTATCGCCTTCGGCCGTCCGCGTCGGCTCGGGGAGGGTCTTGGTCGTCAACACGGGGTCCATCAGCGCCGTTGCCTGCGGAATCCGGCTGGCAACGCTGCGGGCCGTATCGATGGAGGCGAGGATCTCCGGGTTCCGCTCCAGCGCCGTGGCAATCAGGCCGGCGAGCGTTCCATCTTCGACGAGGGTGTTCGGTGGTTTAGTATCCGGGGCGGTCGTCGTCGAAGCGACCTTGGGAACGCTGGCATACTGTGATGCAGTGGACGACTGCTTCAGCTCATAGGTGGCCAACGCCTCGCCGACTTCGCGATCTCCCTGTCTGTTCAGCGCGCAGCCTGCCGGTGCGCCGGCAAGCAATGCCCCGGCCAGGAACCTGACCAACACCCGCCGGGAGCTCGACCCAGCGCGTGAGCGCTTCCGATCTTCCATCAGGTGCCGATTCCTCATCTCGATGCAGGCCCTGTCAACAAAACGTGGTTCCATGATTCGTCAGCAACTCTGATCTTCGACGACCATCCGAACGGCCGACAGTCTCGCGCGAAATCGATCGATGCACGGCCTGCCTAAGCCTAAGCGAGACTGCGCGGATGTTCGACCATCGACTCGCGGCCAATGCGCGGGGGCTCGGCGAGTCCCCATTGGCCGCCGGCCGTCGAAAGCGCGGACACGGATTGTTTCGACTCATTGATTAGATGCCGGAGGCCCCTGGTTTCTTCGCGATGGCCTTGCCGAGAAAATCTGCCCGATTCCCAGATGTCCCGAAAAGGGGGACACAGAGGCAAAGGAGCCGTATGATGTTTCACGGGAACGGGTTAGGACGGTGGTCTCCCATGATTTGTGAAACCGGGCCTTGCAAGGGTATCTGAACCCCGTGACAGAATCAGAACTGGTCAAACGCTGCCGCAATGGGGATCGCGATGCCCAGCATGAGTTCTACAGCCAGACTTCGGATCGCATTTACCGGCTGTGTTTGCGAATGACCCAAAGTCAGGATGTCGCGTTCGATCTCGCGCAAGAGGCCTACTTGAAGGCATTTAGCCGGATGAGCCAGTTCAACGGCGAATCGAGCCTCGCTTCCTGGCTGTATCGAATCGCGGTCAATGAAGCCCTTCAATTCCTTCGCCGAAAGGGGCCGGTGCGTCTGGGCGGCCATACTGATCTCGCTGCCGAGATGGAAAATGAATCCGAGCTTCACGGAACAGGCATGGCGCTGGATGTGGCCGAAGCCCTTGCGCGCCTCGATCCCCCCGATCGGGCCATGCTCCTGCTTCGTTATCAGGAGGGCCTGGACTATCGTGAGATTGCAGGCGTTATGGGCTGTCCCGCCGGGACTGTGGCCTCGCGCCTGCATCGGGCCCGTCAACGCGCCAGGGAATTCCTGGCCGGGGGTTACGATTTGACGGAAGAGAATCCGCCTGCCAGGCATCAAAGAGTAGGAGCCAATGTCGTTGATGCAACTGGCTCCGAAGCGGAACCGCTCCGCAAGGAGTCGGGATTGCCATGAACTGCGAAACAGCGAAACAGCAATTGGGCGCGTATCTCGATGACGAGCTGCCCATTGAAGCTTATCGTGAGACCGAGGCACATCTTTCGGAGTGTCCCGGCTGCTCCGCGGAGTTGGCGTCGATTCGTGAACTGGCAAATAAGCTCGTACCCACCGGGCACACTCGTGTCCCGGAAGGTCTTTGGAGCGCGATTGAAAAGCGGCTGGACAGCTCCGCGCAGAAACTCCCCAAAGGCGCAGGTCGCTCAGTTTGGTTTCGACGCTACGCGCTCGCTGCGAGTCTGCTGGTCTTGATAGGGCTTGGGTCCTGGGCCATTCTGTCCTTTGGGGATGGCGCGACGGTTGCAAAGGCATCTGCCGTAGACTTCAGCATGTTGCTTGACGCGCTTCCCAAAGACGCCTCCGCGGCGTTTGACAAGTTCCTTGCCCAATACGACGCGCGGCAATCGACTCCGGCACAGGCCAAGCGGGCGGCGCCCCGGTTAAACTTCGAGATACCCGATGCACTGCCGGGCGGATTCCGACTGGATAAGACCTACGTGCTTCGATTCGGCAAACAGCCCGGCGCCGCGGCGAAGTACACGAGAAACGATGAACTCCTGGTCACGATTTTTCATCAGCCCGTGCGACAGGAGGACTTCGGCACACACGCCGACTACCCATGCGTCATCGGCCAGCATCGAGGGCACGCCGTCTCCGTGGGCGATTGGAGGCTCGTCCATGTCACCGATTCGACGACCTGCCATTGCGTATTAAGCAAGTTGGGCGACGACACCGGTCTGCCCGAAGTTATCAGAGCTGTGGCGCCGAATTCGATTCCACAGTCAGGCTCGGATCACCACTCCCACACGCATGGTTCGTAGCCTGAGCCGGCCCAATCATGCTCTGAGCGCCCGATGTATTGCTTTATCATCCCTCCCTCGTGGACCACGCCATCGCGAACGCCGACGCGATGGCACTCGGCGCCCCGCCTCTTGCAGACGCACGGCCTGCGATTTCGCGTAAGCAACGGCGTGTCATCGTCCAGCGCGCCATCATCCCCGCCCATCGCCAGGTCGATCGCCAAACACTCCCGCGTGTACTCATCCCCCAGCGTCAGCATCCGAAACGGCCGGCCATCGTGTGTCCAAGACTGCACAAAGTCATACGCCCGGATGTGGTCATTATGGTCCGGGCGAAGCCGAATGCAGGAGCCGTTGCACTCCAATGTCACTACCAAACACGAAAACAATATGCGCACCTGTAGTACAAACGCATCGCGTGAACTGGTGGGGTAAACGGAACCGGCGCTTTACTTTTCGACCGCCCGGCGCTGCACTTTTCAACCGCTGTTTACACGGACTCCCAAGGACGACAAAAGTTTTAGAGAATTCGGGTTAATACCCAGTTGACATTTGGAAGTGAGAATGATAACGTGGATTTCAGTTCGTAATTGATTATAGGAGGCAATTCTGCCGGGGCGTAAATGGCCAATCTGTCTCGGCATATGAACGGTATACAAAGGACGCTTTTTTCATGTGACTCGGTGTCGGCGGTGTGCGCCACCGATCTTCGTTTTTCTAGTACTAGCGTCTGCGCACCTTCTGTACCAAATGCAACGCCTCCAGTGAGTTGAGCAGGGCTCGCCTTTCCGGACCCGATCGCAGGGTTGATCTGGAAGTACGGCGAGGCTTTCACGGTCCGGCGCGCGCTTCATTTGTTGGGGCACGCGATCGGCGTACAGGGACTTATTGGCAAATGGGAAATTTCAGAAGCGTGGTTTCAGAATACAAAGCGACAGTGGGCACTTGCGGGGAGCGCGGAAGAAAAGGAGACACGATCATGCGAGCAAAGGCAGCAGCAACGGCAGTGGTTGGCATTTTGGCCTTAGTTTTGAGCAGCGGCACAGCTTGGGGACGGCCTCCTGTCGTCGGTGCGTGGGGCAGCACCCAAGCCCTGTTCGACGATTCGCCAGGTGAAGGCGTGGCGCCTCGAGGTGTGGGTCCCGGGTTGCAGGCCGGCGCCGATCACATCATTGCCTTCCAGTGCTTGAACAACGGATGGGGCTGGCCGCACGGTGGCTGCCCGACGACGTTCAACAACATTACCGGGCCGATCGCCCTGGGGCTCCTCAACGCCTACAGCCATACCGGAGACCCGGCGCATCTGGCCTCGGCCGTCGCCGGCGGAGGTTACGACCTGACATTCCAGTATCCCAACTTAGAGTTCCGGTTTGGGGCGATGACATCCTACTTTCTTTGGCAACTGAGCCTCGCCTCGGGTGACGTGCAATACAGCACCCACGCCGCAACAAAGTTCTTTGACGAGCTGACGGCCGGCACGTATGGGCCTGGTGACCTGAACACTGCGAGTTGGATCGCGGCCGTCGAGGCTGGGCGAACCGGCACGTGGGTGAACTTGCGCCCGTGGGAATTTCACACCATCATCCCGACAGCCGCAGCCATCGGCAATCCCGGCCAGGCCGCCCTGTTTGAACTGGGCCTGTTGAACGGTCTGAACACGCTCGACAACACCGCTCCTGCCACAGTGTACAGCGATCTGATCGGCCTGTCGGGCGGAGTGCGGGGCTTGGCGCTCAACAGCACGACAGCATTCACCGCGATCAACAGCCCGCTCCACGGTGGGATCAACGGGATCAGCACGCTCCAGGCACTTGCAGATCAGTTGGCCAGCTACCAGAACGCCGATGGTTCGTGGAACTGGCACTCAGATCTCTCGAGCCTCGGCGGTGCAACTGAGACTGACAAAGACACACAGACCACCGCGTATGCCGTGCTAGCGCTCTTGGAGGCAGATCCGCTGGTCGTGTCAGACTACTCGACCAACATCGCCAAAGGCCGCGACTGGCTGCGATCCATGCAGTTGCCGACCGGTGGTTTCATGAGCTATCCGGGCGGCAGCGAGAACACCGAGGTCGAAGGCGAAGCGCTGAGCGCCTTGGTTCCCGATCCCTGCACCGACAATCGGCTGGAATTCCAGCTTGCCGCCGGTTCCGATTGCGTCAAGCCGGGTGAGACGATTCAGGTCGAGCTACACCAACTCAACCTGACCGGTCTCGTCGCCGGTTTCCAGGCATTCTCACAGTTCGACAGCTCGGCGATGACTTTCGTCGGCGGCACATACAACACGCCGTTGCCGTATGGCCAGCCGGTCATCACCCCGATCACGGCGGTCGGCGACGATATCGACATGGCCTCAGGCATCAACAACTTTGGCGGTCAGACGCCCACCATGGCCGATGCCTTGCTGGTGACGCTCTCATTCACGGTGGTGGCCGAAGGGCCGACGACAGTCAGCTTCCGTTCCCACAATCCGCCCAATCGCTTCACCGACCCGGTTGGCGCTGAGGTCGTGCCGTGCCTGGTGCAGTCGCCGACGATCATCATTGACGGCACGCCGCCTGTGATTACCTGTCCGGCGAATGTCACGATCGAATGCGACGAGGATGATCAGCCGTCGAACACGGGCAGTGCCACGGCGACGGACAACCTCGACCCCAATCCGGTGATCACGTTCAGTGACAGCGTGGCAGTCGGCGCTTGCCCGCAGGAGTCCGTCATCACGCGAACCTGGACGGCCACCGACTGCGCGGGCAACTCCATCACCTGTGATCAGACCATCACGGTGGAGGATACGACGGCGCCGGTGATTACCTGTCCGGCGGACGTGACGGTTGAGTGTGACGAGTCGACCGCTCCCGGCAATACCGGTGAGATCGTGATGATGCCGTTCGACGTGAATCCGACGCTCAGCGCGACCCAGGCGCCCGGAGTCTGGTACACGGACCGCTATGCGCCGGCAGGATTCGTGAGCGCATCCTTCGGCGGTGATAATCGGCTGAAGCACTCGATCAACGCGAGCGACTGCTCGCCTTGTCGCGGCGGGGGCTTCACCAGCGGCTTCTACGACACGCAGGGACGCAAGTACGACATATTGGGCACGACGAAGATGTCGATCGACCTCTACATTCCGTCCGCTTGGGGAACGACTGGGCGGCGCATGGCCGGCTTCTGGGGTACCGGGTTCAACTCGAGTGCAGCCTTAACACAGTCCTTCCCGATCATCGAGTTCACGAGCAGTCCCGACGGCAGCGGCGTGGCACGTTTCCGTGGCTGGGATAATGGATGGATCGATATGGGTCTGCCGACCGGCTTTGTCTATGACGCGTGGTACACGCTGACGATCGAGCTTGTTGGAACCAACTGGGTCTACACGGTCGGCGACTTGTCGCTGACTGTTACAGCTATTGACACTGGCGGTACGAGTGTGCAGATCGGCAACGTCATCCTGCAAGGTCATAACAACACGGCGGGCGTGACCTATGACATCTATTGGGATAATTTCGTCGCCACGGCGTTTCCGGTGGCGACTGACAACTGCGATCCGGCTCCGGTGATCACGTTCAGTGACAGCGTGGCAGCCGGCGCTTGCCCGCAGGCGTCCGTCATCACGCGAACCTGGACGGCCACTGACTGCGCGGGCAACTCCATCACCTGTGATCAGACCATCACGGTGGAGGATACGACGGCGCCGGTGATTACCTGTCCGGCGGACGTGACGGTTGAGTGTGACGAGTCGACCGCCCCATTGAACACCGGTTCGCCGGGACACTTCCAGGGCTTTGAAGATCCGGGCTTCGCGAGCAACACGAACCCGGACTGGAACAATTTCAACAGTTCGCTCTCGCGCGTGGCCTCGGGCACGGGCGGGATCACTTCGAAGTCGGGAGGATTTCACGCGGTCATCGACTCGACCTCGCTGCCTCCTAACCCAGACGACTTTACAGGTGCGTTCACCAGACTCGGCGGCTATCAATCGGCGTTCGGCGGCGGCTTCTGCGTGGAGCTCGACGTATATATGGATCTGTCCGACCCCGCGGTCGCCGCCAACACCTATGGATGGGATCTATCCGCGGCGGCGAACAACCAGTCGGGATCACACCTCCGTGATTTCATCTTCCACACCGCGTCGAACGCGTCCGGGAACATCCTGGTGGGCGGAAGCAACAACACCAACTTCACCCGCCGCAACGACCTTGGCAGCATCAACCACTACACCATCACGTCGACGGGCTGGTACCGGTTCCAGTGGGTATTCCGCGACGCGGGCGACGGTTCGTTGGCGGTTGACCTCAATCTTCTTGACGCAGGCGGCACGCTGCTGTTTACGGAGACGCGCAACAATTCGGGCGACTTGATTGCAACGCTTGTCGGCGGCCATCGCTACCTGTGGTTCACATTCCTTGAGGTCGACACGCTTGCGATCGACAACACCACGGTGTCGAACTCGGCGCAGGCGACTGACAACTGCGATCCGGCGCCGGTGATCACGTTCTCGGATGTCAGCACGCAGACGAGCAACGGAAGCTGCACCGACTCCAGTTACACGATCACGCGGACCTGGACGGCGACAGACGCCTGTGGCAATTTCAGTACCTGCGATCAGATCATCACGGTGGACGACACGACCGCGCCGGTGTTGAGCGCATGTCCAGCCGACATCACGAAGAATGCCGACGCGGGCGGATGCACTGCGGTGGTTACCTGGACCGATCCAACGGCGATGGACAATTGTGATCCGGCGCCGACCGTGGTCTGCGTGCCGCCGAGCGGCTCTATCTTCTCAGGAGGAACCACCACGGTGACCTGCACGGCGACCGATGCCTGCGGGAACTCCTCGCAGTGCTCGTTCGATGTGACGGTCAGCGGATCCAACGAGATGGTGGTCAGCATCGACCTGCAAGCCGCCGTGGCTGCTGGTCCATTCACGCGCTGCATCACCTTCGAGTTGTGGAATTGTCCTGACACGGCGCCGGTTGCGACCGTGGACGAGGTGATGACCTTCACCGGCGGTTCGGCGAGCGCAACGGTCCTGGTGCCGTGCGGCACGTACACCTGCGTGACGGCTCGCGACAAGTTGCACACGCTGCGGCGGACGCTCGACCCGTTGCCGACTGTTGGGACTCAATATGTCGCTGACTTCGCGGCTGCCGGCAAGGATTTGCTCGGCGGCAACCTGAACGACGATTTCTGGATCGACATACTCGACTTCGGCGTGTACTCGAGCCAGTTCGGTACGAGCCCGGGGGCCAGCACCACCTGCGCGACTGCTTCGCCGCACAGCGATATCAGCGGCGACGGTTTGGTCGGCACCGGCGACTTCACCTTCATCCAGATCAACTTCCTGCTCGGCCACGAGGCCAACTGCTGCGGGCAGCCCCTGTTCATGGCAGGTGAGGGCGGTAGCGGTCCCGTGACCGAGATCAAGGTGGCCGATTTGCGGGCCCAAGGTCTGGGTGACTTAGCGGCGGGTGATCTGAACCGTGACGGTGTACTGAATCAGTCGGATATCGTTGAATTCATCAACGGGGCCCGGCCAACGCCGAGACCCCAACGCCGACCGATTCAGGAAGAGAGCAGGAACATCCCGCTGGGCGACTAAGGATGCCCGGCGAGGATGAGGTTGGTTAATTTGGCCGAGAGGCGGTCAGCGCGTGGCATCAGTGATAGGGACACGCATTGATTGTTTCTCGATTCTGAGGGAGGTTTCAAAGGGCAGCTCGACCAGTCCTGAAGAATAGGAACGTCTCATCGTGAGCGCCTCGTCTTGAAGAGGACGCGGGGGTGGTTGGCTGTCAAGGGTGTTAGAGGTATTTTGAATCGCTCGTGTGTTGATGGAAGCGAGTAAGGGGAGAAGAGGAGAGGCTTTTGTTTGCTTTGAGATCGTTTTCAAAGCGTAGCTTGTTCGCATGCCTCCCAGTCTTGATCGCGTCGGCGTCGACAGCGCCGGCGAGCATCAACCTGGAGTGGCGGCCTGTTGGTCAAACCGTCCTGGTCGACGACGTTGTCCACTTAGGTCTCTACGCTGTTTCCGATTCCGGCAATAATCAACTTCTCTCGGCAATAGACCTGTTGTTCTCCTGGGATCCCAACAAACTGGAGTTGCAAGGCCTGGATCCGACGGGCGGAGCGGGGCTACTCTTTTCTGGTTTCCCCGTTAACGATGCGTTCAATCTGAATGAGGTTGTCCCGCCGCAGGATGGAGATGGCTACTACGTCGCCTTAGCCAACTTCGGCTCATCCGTAGCCGCGACGCCATCGGGGACATTACTGACTACTTTTTTATTCCGGGCCTTAGCCGAAACTCCCTCGACACAGGTCCTCATAGAGGAAACCGCTGGATCCCCGGAGGGTCGCACAGTCGTTTTTGATGGAACTATCCCTAATACCGATGTCACCGGCACATTGGGCAGCGCAACGGTCACGATTGTACTTTGTCTTTGCCCCGGCGACATGAACGGCGACGACGTCCTGAACGGGTCAGACATTCAGACTTTCATTGATTGTCAGCTTGGGCTCCTGCCGCCGCCGGCAGATTGCAACTGCGCCGATCTGAATGGGATCAACGGGCTGGACTTCGATGACATCTCATTGTTCGTGGAGGCGTTGATCACCAAAATGAGCTGCCCGTAAATGCGCGTTATCGCTTGAGCGGCGCGGCGGGCCAGTCGCTTGAGCCGGGCATTCTCCCGGTTCAACTCCTTAAGCCGCTTGGCCTGGTCGGTCTTCAAACCGCCGTGCTCCTTCCGCCGGCGATAGCAAGTCTGCTCCGTCACGCCGATCCACCTGCCGGCATGGGCCGACGTTCGCCTCTGGGCGATCAACACATCCGCCTCTCGAAGCCGGTTGACAATCTCCTCAGGATTGAACCGCCTCGCGCTCATCACCTTTTCTCCATAATGACTGGCTGCAGGAGACGAGCCGCAACGACTCTTGGTGTGACCGGCCGCGAGAATCATCGGCGACGGGGACTTCTACCCTCCCAGCTTGATCATGCCGGTCCGCTGCTCAAGGGATCCGGCGAGGCTCTTTTTGGCGATTGCCGCGTCGATCAGGCAGTCCGCCAGATGGGTGTCAAGACTCTGCCTCTCCCAACATTGTGAGAGACTGATATGTCGCGAATCGAGCAAACATGGGAAGAGCAGTCCGTCGGCGGTGACACGCATTCGCCGGCATTGTCCGCAAAACGGTTTCGAGAGCGGCGCGATGATGCCGATTACGCCGCGATGCCGGGCATTGGAGGCGACGAATCTTGTAGAGGTTTCGCCGCTCGCGCTTGGGAGCGGCCTGAGAAGGTATCGAGACTCGATCTGTCGGAGGATTCTCTGCTCCGGAACGAAATGCGAACGATTGAACTCGGCCGCCTGGCCGATCGGCATGGCTTCGAGGAAGCGAATCTCAAACCCACGATCGATCGCCCACTCTGCGAGATCGGCAAGGCTGTCGTCATTGTGACCGCGAAGGACGACGGTGTTGATCCTGGGCGGCGGGAAGCCTGCATCGAGCGCGGCGGAGAGTCCGCCGATCACGTGATCGACGCAGCCACCGGTGAGCGCTCGATACCGCGTCGGATCAATCGTATCCAACGACACGTTGAGGCGGTCGAGACCCGCGTTCCGGAGATCGCGGGCCATCTCGGCGAGGCGCAGGCCGTTGGTCGTCATGGCGAGCGACAGATCGGGCGCTGCATCACGTATGCGGGCTATGAGATCGACGATCGAACCGTGCAAGAGCGGCTCACCGCCGGTCAGACGCAATTGGCGAAGGCCTCGGTGTGCGTAAAGATGACTGACGAGGTCCAGTCGCTGGTCATCCGTCAGGCTTGCGCGGGACGACGGCGGGCAGGCTCCGGGGCGGCAATACAAACAGCGCAGGTTGCAAGCGGACGTGACCGAAAGCCGAAGATGATCAATGGTCCTGCCGTGGGTATCGGTGATCGGGTGCTTTTCGAGTACGGAAAGCGAAACGGCCGGGCCGATCGTCGCCTCGGGATGGTTTGAACAGGCATCGGCCTTCATCGTGTGCCACGCTTCTCCTTCCTCATGATTGAGATGGGGCTGGCGTCGCGGCCGCGGCGGCGCAGGCTTGATAGATTTCCGAGCATCGCGCGCAGATCGGCTCATCCGCCGTCCAACTGGAAAAATCCTCGTGAATGGCCACATGCAGCGGCTGGTCATCCTTGTGCCCGATCGCCCAATCGAATGTGGGAAATCCGCAGAGAGAACACGCGGATCCGGGCGTCGGGGCTGACTCATCACAAGATTCGGTCACGACATGGCGCAACTGCGGAAGCCCATTCTCGGCCCAGTCGAGCAGCGTGCGATGATTCGGCAAGTCCGTCTCCGATTGCCGCCAGAGTTCTTTGAACGCGAGATCGGTCGATTCGTCCGTGAGAATTCCGAAAGCACGCGCCAGTTCGGCCCGCCTCTTCGCCTCGACGCTCGCGGGCGCCTGGCCGCGGTGAGCAAGCCGCCCGTCGACGAAGAGGGCCCAGAGAACAGCGTACCGATCCTGGACAAGGTTTCTCGCGGCCGGGGTGGCGCCGGCCGGTTTTCGAGCCACGTCGTATCCGAAGTCGGGCGTGAGCATGTCGTCGATGTGCAGGAATTCGTGACGGGCCCAGTATTCGAAGGCGGAACCATCGAGCAGAGTCGACGGGGCAATCGAGATGATGACCGTGTATTTTTCCGGCGATCCGAATAGCTCCGCGGTCTGCGACTTGGGGCTCGACGCCTGGGTGACCATGACTCGACTCACGGCGCTGCGAATATGGGCGAATTCATCAACCACTCCGAGTATCAGCTTGCGAAGACCCATTTCGGCAAACCAGCGCTCGTGCAGATCGGCGAATGCCCGATCGCGCTCGGTTGGATCGCGCTGTTCGTAGCAATTGGAGAACTGTCGCTCGTAGAGGGAGCGGACGGTCTCGTCCTTGCGCGCCCATTCGAACACGGTCCGCTCGATGAGATTCGGTTGCACGGCCAGATACATGGTCAGTCCCTCTGATTCATGGCCGCGGCCAGGTGCGGACCGAGTTCCACGGTTCCGGGCGCGCCGCAGGTGATGGATGAGTCCTCGTCAGTGATCTCGCGAAGCTCCAGCCAGCCCGGGCCGATCTGAACATTGAGGCAGGCACACCATTCTTTTAACAATTCATGACTCAAGTCCGAAAGTTTCGCCAGTGCCGATTCGGGGCCCGCACGTTGGATTCGGCCGAAGAACGCGGGCATCCACGAGGCGGCGTGTTCGCGTAGGAATTCCCGTTGGGCGTCCACGCATCTGGTCGCCTCCTCGGGTTTGTCCGCGATGCACTCCATCATTGAGAGCACGGCGAGGAATTCCCACTGAGTCGCGACGTGGTCTCCTCTTTCCATCGTGGGTCCGGTCACGTCGAACCCGAATGCGCGATAGAAGCCCATCATGTCGGCGAGCGTCTGACTCTGTTGAAACACCTCGGAGCCGCGGTACTCGAGTTCATAGGGCGGGCAATCGGACCGGACGGTATGGCCCAGCAGCCTGCCGTAATCCTGTTCGAGGACGATTCCGTCCTTCATGCTCTCGAAGAACGCGCTGACTCCAGCCGTCGCCAGCCCCAGACTTCGCGCAGCCTCGCGAATCTCCTCCTGAACGGCCTGATGGCAAAACCGATCCGTGTTCTCGCGGCAAGGCTCTGCAAAACCCGCGGCGATCAATCTGGCCAGCTTCGCCCGCGCAAGCGCGATGACGCTAGATGGTGTTGGCGTGCATTTCCGATCGGACATGGATGGGCTCCTCCACCTGTGTACGGAAGATTTCGCGATCCTTCTTGTCGAAGGCAATGATCGTGTCGTTGAACATCTCGAATTTCTTGTCGGCTACGGTCGATTCCCAGACCTTGGGGCCTTCCTTGATTTCGTAGCGGTGAATAATCCGATTGGATCGCCGGAAGAGCTGCAGAACGGCAAGCAATTCCCGATCGGGCGCGCGGTATCGTTCGACGGCGTCCTGTACGCCGGGGCCGAACATCTGCTCCAGGTACTTGGTGGGCACCCAACGAGGTGGGATGTAGTAGCCGTTGGGCTCAGTTCCGAACTGGGCATAGAGCGGCAGCGCGACCTTGGCGACATGCACAAGGTAATAGAGCGGGTTGTAGCGATCTTCGATCCAGGTGTTGTCCTCGTTGACTTGAACGAGGCCCTGCATGCGCACCTGTCCGATGCAGGCCGACATGCACCGCGTTTCCATCGGGACGCCATCGGACTCGGGGTCGGTCCCTTCGACGCGAGGGTAGCAGGCGATGCACTTCTCGCTGGTCCGGGTTGTTCCGCGGTAGAGCGACTTCTTGTACGGGCAGGCCTCAACACACTTGCGATATCCGCGGCACTCTTTTTGGTCGATGAGGACGATACCGTCCTCGGGTCGCTTGTAGATCGCATTGCGAGGGCAGGCTGCGAGGCACGCCGGATAGCTGCAATGGTTGCACAGCCGAGCGAGATAGAAGAACCAGGCCTTGTGCTTGTTCTGTCCGGTTGCGTCCTCGCCCTTGCCGAAGTCCATGGGACGGGTCAGTCCGCCCGGCGGCGTGTCTTCGTGGATATTGGGTGACCGCCACTCGTCCTCCGTTGGCAGGTATCCGAGCACCTGATTAGGCTGGGCTCCACGGGCGACGACATCCGGACACTCGAAGATCGTCCGGCCTTTCAACTCACCGTACGGCTTGCGCGTGTCGCCGTTCGGACTTCCGATCCACTGAACGCTTTCCGGATTCGCCTGGGCGAGCAGGTCGAGAATCTTGACATCCCAATTCTGCGGGTAGCCGCCGTACGGCTTTGTTTCGACGTTGGTCCACCACATGTGCTCCTGGCCTTTGGAGAAGGTCCAGGTGCTTTTGCAGGCCATCGTGCATGTCTGACATCCGATGCAGCGATTGATGTTGATGACGAAGGCGAACTGCTGCTTCGGCGACGCCTGCGGATGGGGGTAGCTCATCGACCGGCCGAGTTGCCAATTGTATACGTTGCTCATGATGGACTCCTCGCCCTATAGAACCGGGAGGTTTACCGCTCCGCCCGGGTTACGATCCACTTGTAGTCTTGCTGCACGCGGTCCACGCAGCAGGAACTGTTGCTGAATCATCTCACGAATGACATTCATACCGAGTTGGGTGACGGCCAGCGCCGGGCCGGCGAATTGCCCGCTCTCGAACATCTCCCCAATGGACGCGGCGCTGTGGCCGAGGCGAACATATTCCTCGATGAAGCACTCGGCCATTTCGCGTACTGAACCGGGATCGTCCACAGCCAGCTCCACGCCGGTCAGCGTCATCGGATCGGTTGAGTCAGGGTCCTGGTATGGCATGATGAATTCTCGCGTGTTCCTACTTACTTCGACCTGTTAGAATCCCTCGAACTCGACTGCCGGCGCGGTGTCATCGCCACCCACAAATCCGCCGGCAAGGTATTTCTTCATCTTGTCGCTTTCCGCGCCCGGCGACATTCCGTTTGTGGCGGGCAGCCAGATGCCCTTGCCGCCGAGGCCGCCGTCCTCCGCCTTGGTGACGCGAACAAGCGTTTCCTTCGGAACGGTATTGATGGCGTGATTGTCGGCCTCGCCGCCGAAGATGAATCCCATGAAGACTTTGGCCTTGTGAAAGAGATTGTCGGTCTGGTGCATGGGCATGTGCCAGTTGCGGGTGAGACTCTGCTGAGAGCCGTAGCGGAGATTGGCCTGGTACCCATCATCCGACAGCGCCCGGCCATCGGGCCGCGTTTCGTGCGCCTTGACGCTCTTCTCGGTGGCGATGTAAGGCGAGTGCTTGATCATGATGCAGTTGTAGGGATAGGCCGGATTGAAGACGGCCCGAAGCATCAGCCGCGCGACCTTGTAGTATGGATCATTCGGCTTCGCGCCCATGTAAGGCCGGTCCGCCGGATTGGCATCAACGTAGACGTAATCGCCGTTGTTGATGCCGATATCCCTTGCCGCTTGTGGGTTGATGTGCATCTGATGATCGCCCACGTAGGGAGAGCGTTTATCCATCCGATGCGGATCGCCGAAACTGCTGTCGTAGATGTTGTGCCAATCGACGTTGCTCCACGATGAGTGGACGCGATGCCGAGTCTTGGGCGTCAGGGCGTAGAACTTGAAGCCCTTCTCCCAGAGGAAGTTCCGCGTGAGCTTGATCTGCTTCCAGGGCAGCTTGATGTTTCGCACCGTTCGTTCGTCCCAATGCTCGGCCTCGGGGCCGATGCCGTAGTCGTCCGGTCGAATGTATGGGTTGCTCGACATGATGACGTTCGGCAGATAGGGCGTCGCCTCGGTCCCCTCGCGGTGAACGATGAAGTTCTCGCCGTATTCGATCGCCTCCGGAATGTCCGCGTAGGCATGAAGTCGTCCGGTGTCGGTATGAAACGGCTCGTCGTTGTGCACCTGCTCCCAGAAGGGAATGCGCGGATACGTCCTAAAGAGCATCAGCGCAGCGCCCGGCGGGCCGTACTTTCCGGCCATGATGTCTTCGAGCTTGTACCCGACCGTCGTCGTGCTGCTGTCGAGCAGCCGCTGGAGATAAATGCTCCTCTTCCCCTCATGCTCGAACTTGAAATAGTCGTAGAACTTCTGCTTCCACTGGCCGCCAAGCTCTTCTCCGATCGCCCTGGAGATGTTGGCGAGTATCCAGAGGTCGTCCCGCGAGTCAAAGACCGGCTTGATGCCGCCCTTCCATATCTGAAGGAACGGGTTGGAGCAGGAGGCCGTCACCTCCAAGTCCTGGAACTCGACCCAACTATTGGCCGGAAGACCGAAGTCGGCGTACTGCACCGAAGCTGTCATCACGATGTCCTGCGAGATGATCATCTCGATGTTCGGGTTGACGTTCTTGAACATCTCGTAGGCATGCTTGGCGTTGTTGAACAAGTTCACGTTCGTGAACTGCAGCGCCTTGGTCGGCGTCGGCATGTGTGTCTTGCCGGTGAACACCTTGCGCCCGTCCTTCGGTGTATTCACGATGAGCGGCCGGTCGCCGTGATTCCAGTAGGCGGGCTCCTCGTCTTTCGCGTAGTTGTGAGCATGCACGGCCTTGCCGGGCGCCTTTTCATCGAGATTCACCTCGAACGGATCCTCAGCGACCCACCCCTTGAAGCCCGGGCCGGTGATGGCGCTGCCCTGGAAGAGGGCCGCCTTGTAATTACCGGCCCACCCGTGACAACCTGCGCCCGGCTTGCCGATGTTGCCGGTCAACAAAATCGGAAGAAGTGCCGCGCGATTGGCCTCGGTCGCATGGAACCAGTGATTGATGCCTTCGCCCTGATGAATCGCGACTGGCCCGCCGGATTTGGTGACGTCCCAGATATCGCGGGCAAGTCGTTCGATCAATTCCGCAGGTGAATGGGTGACATCGGCGACGCTTTCCAGGTCGTAATCCTTCAGGTGAATCTGGTACATGGACCAGAGCGTCATCACCTCGACTTCACTGCCGTCGGCCAGCTTGATCGTCCACGTGCCCTCAAGGGCCGGTTCGATCTTTCGGGATCGCATCCGTCCGCCGACGTCATCGCGCGTGAGCGCCACCGGCTTGTTCGTCTTTGTATCCCATATGACGCGGTCGCCGAGGGTCTGATGCTGTTCGGCAGTGAACCCCTGGACCTTCATGCTCGGTCCATCCGGGGCGAGGGTGCTCTTGTAGCCGGCGAAGACCTCTTCCGCTCGCAGCCGCTTCAGATTGTCGGTTCGGACCAGCAGCGGGAAGTCCGTGAATTCCTTGACGAATTTCTCGTCGTACCAGCCGCGGTCCATCATGAGCCGAGTCACACCGAGCCAGAGCGCCGCGTCGGTGGCCGGCCGGATCGGTATCCAATAATCGGCCTTGGTACTGGGGGCCCCGTATTCGGGGGCGATGACAACGATGCGGCCGCCGCGCTCCATGCACTCGATGAACCAGTGGGAGTCGGGAAGCTTGTTCTCCACCAGGTTCTTGCCGTCCATGATGATGAGCTTGCTGAAACGCAGGTCGTTGAAGTCGCAGTCCGAGTTTTGCAGCCCGTGGACCCAGGGTTGTCCGGGCGTCTGATCGCCGTGCCAGGTGTAGTTGCTCCAGTTTCGGCCGGCCTTGGCGGTCTCCGGCCCGACATTGCGAATCGCCGCGTCGAGCATCGCCATGCTGTTGTTCAGCCGGTACATCCCATACTTGCCGAGGACGCCGAGCAGGCCCATGCCGCCGCGCATCTTGAAGGTGCGCGTGCCTGCGCCCTCCATCGGCTCAAGCATCTCTTCGGGGTAGCCTTGCTCACGCAGAAGCTTCGCGCCTTCGTCGCCGCTGTAACGCTTACCGATGGCGATGTATCCCTTGGCGATGTATTTCAGCGCGCTGTCCCAGTCGATCTTGACGTGAACGTCGGTGCCGCGCGAGTCGAACTTGTATTTCGTCTTGTTCTCCGGCGTCAGCATCGGGAATCCGTCGTCGGCCCACTCTTTCCAGCCTTTTCGAATGATCGGGTGCTTGAGGCGATAGGGGCCGTAGACCAGCCGATGGAAGGTGTATCCCTTCGCGCATTGCCGCGGGTTCCAATTGGCGGTGGCTTTGTTGCCGTAGAGATCGGCGTACTTCTCGGAGTCGTATTGGGAGCCCATGCGCGTGATAACGCCATTCCGGGTATAGGCGAGGACGCGGCATGCGTGCGTATCGTTCGGCGAACAAACCCAACTGAAGGTGCCGTCGTAGGCGTACTGATCGCGATAGATTTTTTCCCAATCGCGCGCGGGATATCCGGCGAGCGGGTTTCCTACATCGGGTCGGGCCGCGAGTGCCTGAAGCGGCCAGCTCAGAACGCCGCTTGCTCCCGCGGCGAGAACGACAGAAGTTCCCAGGAACTCGCGTCGCGTGGTCTCAGGTGCCTGCCGTAAAGCCATGATCAATCTCTCCTACGCCTGAGGGCGCGTTGGTGTCGCTTTCAATTATTCAATGACCAGCTTCTGCCAGATGCTGATGCTCTTCTTTCCATCCCGGTCGCCGGCGCTGCCGTCCCAGATCGCAAAGGAGATCGGAAGATAGTCACCGGGGCGAAAGACGCGTTCTTCCATTCCGTCGTTTTCGTGCTGGCACGGGGGCTCCAGCGAGCGCTGCATTTGCACCGACCACACCCCGCGGTTGTAAACGGCGCTGCCTTGAACGAGTTGCGCGGACGACGGCTTTCCCGCAAGCGTCCCGGGCCCGCGCGCGACGAGGCATTCCACGGGGGTCTTGAGCTCGGGATCGGCGACCAGATTGCCCGCGCCCCAGGCCGTGATGAACAGCGGATTGTGTTGCGTGATTTCGCCGTGCGCCCAGTCCACATCCGACATGTCTTTCCCCCGGATGGGACATTCTTCGTACATGTCTACAACAAGATTGGGAAACGCGGCGTCCACGTCCTGATAGCCGCTGTCGATGTTCTTTTGCCGATCCGCCTTCCACATCCAGATATTCACGCCGCCGTGCTGCGAAGCATCTCCCATGTAGAACGGCGGGTCGCTGGAGAGGGAGAACTGGATGGCGATCGCGTCGCGAAACTCCCCAACACGCACGGCTTGATCGTCCTGAACTGCATCCAGCCAGGTGAGCCGAATGGCGAGCTCCTCGCCGTTGTGCATGGCCTGGGCGACGAGTCCCTCCACGCGCTCATCGCTCCACCACAGCGGCGTCAGACCGACATAGGCCGGTCGCGCCTGGTCCCATGTGGCGTCATCCGGGCCGGCGGGGAGAGATCCCATGATGCGGGGCGCGGTGATGGTGCTTTGTCGGAGCTGGGCTCGATCTTGCGAGCCGGATCGGGCGAGCGACTGCACAAAATGAATCAGATCCCAGGTATCGTCACTGGAATAGTTTCCCTCGTAGGCCGGCATCGGTGTGCCGCGCATGCCTTTCATGATGCGGCAGTAGAGAGCCGGTCCGTCCATGCCTCCCTTAAAGATGCCGTTCACGAATGACCGCGGCGGGTCGGGATAGCCTTCGTCGTCGAACTTGACGGCCTCGGGTAGTGGGTGGCCATCCGGTCCGTGACAGGAAGCGCAGGCCTCCAAATAAACCCGTCGACCGTTGAACCATCGCAGATCATCCACCCTGGGTTCCGGCGGCACCACGATGGATGCGCCGGGCGATATGCGATCGGCCAAGAGAGCATCTATCTCGGAAGGGTCGATTTGGCCGCTGTCCGCTTCAGTCTTTAATTGCGCCCGGACGGCGTCGGCGTGAATCTGCCGAACATGGGCCACGAGGGCTTGCAGGTCGGAAATCGGGAGATGGCCCCAGGGCGGCATCGCGGAGCCGGGCATTCCCCGCGAGATGGTTCGCATGAGGTCTTCGTCCGAGGGTATCTGGTTCTCAGTCGTGGCCAGCTTGAACTTTCCTGACTTCAGGTTTCGCGGCCGCGGGTTCATCAAATAAGCAAACTTGCCGGCGCCGTCGCCCGCCTCGCCATGGCAAATCGCGCACTGCGTGGCGAAGAGTTGTCGTCCTCGTTCGAGCAAAGTGGGTGGCTGTGACGCGTTCGCCGCAACTGAGTCGGGTTCCCCTTGGCCCGAGGCTGATTGGGGCGGCGTCGATGGCGGCTCATAAGACGCATGGTCTTTTACGACGAACGCCTGCGGGGCCCCGTTGGGCAGGGATTCGCCCTTGAAGGCCTTCCCAGATGAGTCATTGGGCAGTTCAGCGTTTCCCGCCTGAAGTGCACAACTGACGAGCGTGATAACGATGCCCAGCAGCCAGATGGTGGGAAGCCAGTACTTGTTTGACCTGGATGAAGCCATGATGCGAATCCTCCGCAAGTCTCTGAGGCAGATATTATCTATTTCTTGATCGTCATGTCAACAATGCAATCTGGAAAAAAGAGAGATTATTTTCTCCGATGCGGCCGTCCGCTCAGGCCCTCCTGGCCGATTTCGGCGAGGGTTGTTTCCTCGAGCATCTGGTGATAGGCCATTGAGATCGGCTTCCAGTATTCGTGAAAGCCGCAGGGGCGGTCGTCATTGCAACGAGGCTGGCCGAAGGGACAACGGGACCGGTCCAGCACGTCATCGTAGGGGGACAGAATGTCAAGGAGCTTGATCTTGTTGCGCGGCTTCGTCAGGCGAAAACCGCCGCCGACGCCGCGGGATGAATCGAGGAGGCCTGCCCGGACGGCGGTGTTCAGGATCCGCGACAAGTATTGGGAGGGCACTCCGGTATGCGCGGCGATTTCCTTCGCCAGCACCGGAGTTTTTCCGTCCTGCGCGGCGATATAGACGAAGGCGCGAAGCGCATATTGTGCGGTCGTGGATAACATGGGCGATATCTTTATCCGCTTATCATAAATTCGTCAACCGATCATTTCCCGGGCTCCCGATTTGCCGGCGTCGTGCTGGGGCGCGCGTTGTGCCATACGATGATGAGGTCACCGCTGGTGGCCGGGATGAAGTCATCCCTTGCGTAAGAACCGAAAACGCCCTCCACGACTCCATCGACGGATTGAAAGACACGTTCAAGGTCGCTTCTCTCAAGCCTGGACATCGTCCATCGGCGGCTGCGCCACGTGACCGGTTCGTGTTCCAGGTCGATTTCCAGCACATCCACCGCGGCTCGCTCGCCAAGCCTTTGCAACGCCTTGACGATCAACAGCTCGCGGCCTTCGAACCGGCACCGCTTCACATTCTGCCAAAGGATGGAGTTGTCTTCGATCGCGCTTTGGTTCAGGAGCGAAACGACGACGATGCCGCCGGGGCGACACAGGGAGATCATCGCCGACACGGCCGAAGCAGCATCCGCCACGCCGCCCGCAAGCGCCAGTGAATTCCCCAGGCAGATGACCGCATCAAATCGTTCGGGAGAAACTGTCAACTCGCTAAAGGCGCGTTGAGCCCAGCGAAGCCCTTCAGGTTCGCCATGCAGCCGGCGGCAATGCTCAATCATGGCGGGGCTGATGTCGGACCCCTCGACCGACAGCCCCCAGGAATGAAACATGGCCGCATGGTGGCCGGTGCCGCAGGCGACGTCAGCGACCGTTTGCACCTTATGCCGGGCGAATAATTCCTTGAAGAACGGCGCCTCGCGAGCCAGCCGCCTGGGCCAGTTCACCAGCAGGTCGTAGCGATCCGCCAAGTCGTCGAAGGACTGTTCTGTCATGGCGTCAGACATGGTTCAGTACCTTGAGTGAGACGTTCATCGGCTCGGGCTCGCGAGCCTCATCTTGCCGGCCAAACGCGGCGTCATTGAGTTCCGCGAGTAACTGCTCAAGGTTGAGCTGTTGATGAGCGGCGGCTGTTCGGACTGAGATCGCCCGGGCCATCGTCCGTCGCATGATCGGGTTGGCCAGGGGCGCGAAGCCCTTTGCGAGCAGTACAGGAAGCGTAGCCGGGAACCACTCGATGACGAGTCCGATCTTGTCATCCGCGGTAATCGCGGTCGGCCGCTCCACGGGTTCCGCGGCCGGATTCCATCCATTCATGATCCGCCAGAGCGAGACTCCCCAGACAGCGATGCCGGCTACCTCGAAGAGTCCGCTGACGCCGGCGATGGGATAGGCCCACTCGGCGAAGTCGGTGGCGATCTGGAAGGTCACGCGCATGGCACAGCCCGTATTGACCAGAATGAAGGGCAGCCATAGCGGCCGCAGTCGCCGGATGTCAACGCCATTGAGCGTGGGCACGACCTTCGCGGCCATGCCCATAATCATGAGACTGATGAATCCGACGGTGATGGCATGTCGCACGGCCCCGTAGTAGGCATGAGAGAAGCCGATCTGCAGAGACTCTTGTCCGCTCACGGAAAGCGCCCCGGCGGCAGGAAGGATGACTCGCAAATAGAGCGGCGCCAGCACCAGCATGATCATCGAAGTGTGCAGCCATGCGACGGCGCAGCGAACAAACTTCGTGCTGCGGTCCCGCTCCGTTGGACGCGCCAGGAGCCCCCAGCGCAGGGTGAGGACGATGCTGGTCCCCGCGAGGATTGTCATTGCGGCATAGAGCGGCACGGCCCAGCGGTAGTCGCCGGTGCGACGCATCACGATGAAGATCCCGGCCTCGGCGATGATCGCCGTCACGAGTAAAACGAGGGACCGGGTCACCAGCTTTCGACCGGGAGAAGCCATCCCAAACAGCGCGGGGAACATGCGAATCCCGACCCCGAGGATCATCAGCATGGCAAATCCGTGGATTTGCAGGTCTCGCAGCGGCGCCTGATACGTCGAAATGATGCGAAGCAGCTCGGTCCGGTCGATCGCGGATGTCGTGGCGTAAAGGAGGCCCAGATCATAGACGGCCTGGATGAAGAAAAAGCCAAGTGACGCGACCACGAAAGCATCGTGCCGCTCGTAGGGCTTGCCGCTGAGCCTGAATGTCTGGAGCAGCACCGTGACAAAGATGCCGATCGCGGCGATTTCGGCGAAGCTTGCCGCAACGGCCAACTCCCGAAACATCGGGCGGGCAAACAACGGTTCCCCGATCGCCCGGGCAAATACGCCGAACACCATCAGATAGAAACTCATGTTCGCAAGATCGGGCCTCCACAAGTTGGTATGCTTGATTCGCGGAAATGCCTGATAGGCGAACCCCATCACGAACAAGCCGACCCAGCCGAAGATCTGTGCATGACCGTGGGCGTTGATGTCGTGGATCGAAATGCTCGTGAATGCCTGGTTCCAGCCGATTCGCAGAAGAAGCACGGCGCCCCAAACGGCGCCCGCGGTCAGCACGACGACCATCCCCGCCTTGAAGAACCTGCGGTAGATGGTGTTGGCCAACTCGGCGAGCAGGTCGGGCGCCGGCGCTTGTGGAGCTGTCGATGGATGGGCCGCGGCGTCGTTTAACTCGTCGATGAGTTGTACTTCCGGGACGCCATGCGCCCTGGCGAAGTACGCGACTGACTCGGCCGGTCCATGCGGGCCGCCACATCCTCGCAATCCGTACTTGTCAAAAACGACTCTTACGCCCGGATGACGGCGCAGCACGTCCGGCAGCATCATGTCTGGAAGAATGAGTCCGGCGGACGCGGGCGGCCTGGTCATGGGTTACCTCGATCGCTGGCGGCCGGTCGCTCGATTTGATGGGGTCGAGCGACGGCACGATTTAGGCAATGCCGACTCCCAATCGGCTATTCTTGACTTCTGTATCAAGAATAGCTCTAAGATGCCGAATTGTCAAAGCCTCAATCGTGATGGGCCGGAGCGGGATCCTGTTGCTTTTTTTCCGAGGTAAGTGGTTGTTCCGGAAACTTTTACGATGCAAGAGCGGCACCTCCGGGGTACCTCGGGGGATTGACCCGCAACCCCATAAAATATAAGATGATAAAGACATCATCATTAAGAATTGCCGACAGCAACGGGCGGGGACCATGCGACCTCGAAATAAAAAAGCCGGTCAACATCGTCACCCGCGCGCCTCGTCGCAAGCACGGACGGCGCCGAAACGCGACTACAGCCGATGGCGGGCGCTGACCCTTGCATCTGTTTACGTACTGATGGTCATTCACGTCGTCCACTGGAAACTCGCCGGCCGGACGCTGGCTCCCCTCGAACTCAATGAAGTGATGTACACGCTGGAGCTCGGCATCGTCACTGCCGGCTTCGTCTTCATGGCGGTGGCGATGCTGGCGACCCTGATCTTCGGACGTTTCTTCTGTTCCTGGGGCTGCCACATCCTCGCGCTGGAAGATCTGGCCGGCTGGCTCCTGGGCAAGTTGCGCATCAGGCCCATGCCGATCCGCTCGCGCATGCTGCGCTGGGTTCCGCTCTCGGCGATGCTTTACATGTTCGTCTGGCCGCAGATCGCCAGGCTTCTCGCCGGTCAGCCCATGCCCATCATGCACGTCCGGAGCGACGCTCAGGGCTGGGCGTCCTTCGTGACCGACAACTTCTGGCGCAATCTCCCCGGTCCGGGTGTCGCCCTGCTGACATTTTTCGTTTGCGGCTTTGTCATGGTGTACATGCTCGGATCGCGCGGCTTCTGCACCTACGCCTGTCCATACGGCGCCCTGTTCGGAATCGCGGATCGACTGGCCCCGGGACGGATCGTGGCCCGGGGCGATTGCTCGCGGTGCGGAAAATGCACGGCCGCTTGCCAGTCCCATGTTCTGGTGCACAAGGAGCTGGTCGCCTATGGGCGAGTCATTGATCCTGCGTGTCTCAAGGACCTCGATTGCATCGCCGCCTGTCCGGAAGGCCGCGTCGGATACGGCATGGCGAAACCGTCGATCCTTTCACTCCCGGTAAAGGGGGCCGTGCCGCGCCTCGCGTACGATTTCTCATGGCCGGAGGAGATTCTGATCGCCCTCGTATTCCTGGCCTCGTTGCTCATCTTCCGCGGCCTCTATGGCATCGTGCCGTTCCTGTTGACCCTGGCGGTGGGCGGGATCCTCGCCTATTTCACGATTCTCGCATGCCGACTCACTTCGCGCCCGTTCGTTCGGCTCAATAACTTCCATCTGAAGCAGCGGGGCCGTCTCACGAAGTCGGGTTGGGCTTTCGCAACGTCTGCACTCGCCATGGCCGGCTTCACGGCCCACAGCGCCTTGATCCGATATCACGAGTTCCAGGCCGATCGGCTCTTCGCATCCGCTCAACATGATTTCGCACGGAGCGGTGCTTTCACAAACTCCGCCGAGGTTCAAGACGCGATTCAACACTTTGAATTTGCAAGATCATGGGGAATCCTCGATCGCCCGGAGCAGGCGACCAAGCTCGCCGATCTACATGCCGGGTTGGGCCGCAGCCTTGCCGATTCGCGAGAATTCGAGGACGCCCTGCGCCATCTGGAGGCGGCGTCGGCCCTTCGACCGGAAAACGCGCCGGATTCGTACAATCTCGCCGTTGTCCTCAGCGCCGCCGGCCTTTCCGACAGAGCCATTGCCGAGTACCGGCGAACGACGCGGCTTGCGCCGACGGACCCCGATGCGCAAAACAATCTTGGCCTGCTCCTCGCCTCGCATGGCGATTTTGCGGCGGCCGTCCATCATCTCGAACTGGCCATCCGGCTCAGGCCGGATTTTGCATTACCGCATTTCAATCTGGGTCGCATTCACCTGACCCGTGGCGACGAGCAGGCGGCGATCCGCCAATTTCAGGCCGCGGTCTCAATGGATCCGAATCTCGCGCCGGTCGTGAGCGAGCTCGTTCAGGCCGATCGCCATTAAAAGGTAAGCGCCGCGTCTTTCGTTCGCATGATCTCATTGCATGGGGGCGAGAATATCGAACGCCTGGGGATGCGACGTTCGCGGAAGAATGCCGGGTGCGGAGCAATTCCCCGACCGTTTCGCATCGGCCCAATTTATCCCCCCGAGCTGGTCTTGACTCTGGTCCTTCGGACGGCTTATATTGATGATCTGTCAATCAAGAAATAGCCTTTAGAAGATCGAACGCGGGGTGTTCCCATGATTGTGTACCGCTCCTCTTGGCTTACCGGAAGTGTCCTGGCCGTTATCCTCGCCGCGCCGATCGGAGCTTCGGCGGACCCTGTCACCGGTCTCGTTCGGCGAGCCGGCGATCTCGCGCCGGTGGCCGGAGCGAAGGTTACGCTCCAGGCCTCGCTCACGCACACCTTTACCGCGGGGGACGGTACGTTCGCCCTGGACGTGCCCGCCGGGCCCGGCCGTGTCATCGTCGGCGCAGCCAAGGGCTATTTCAATGCCGGTGTTACGGTGACGTCGCCCGCAGCGGGTGTCGTTATTACGTTGACAGCCGTCGCACAAGGTAACGACCCCGCGTACCAGTTCATGTCGCCGGAAACCTGCGGCACCTGCCATCCCAATCAGGTGAGCGAATGGACAAATTCTCCAATGGCCAATGCGGGCGTGAATACATGGGTGCATGACATTTACAACGGCATGGCGACCCCCGGCGGCATGGGCGGATTCGTTTACACGCGTGATTCCGTCTTTGCGCCGACGAATCCGAATTCCGAGTGCGCCGCCTGTCATCAGCCCGAATCCTGGATTCCCACGCCGTTTAGCCGCATGGAAGGCCCGCAGGATGCCGGCTATCCGTCGATCGCCGCCGCGCATGGCATATCGTGCGACGTGTGCCACAAGGTCGCCGACGTGGACGTGGCGAAAATAAACTTCCCGGGCATCTTCCCGGGCGCCGTGGTCTTCACACGGCCGCAGGGCGCCTCTCCCCATCAGGTGCAGTACGGTTTGCTCGGCGACACGACCATCAACATGCCCTTCATGATGCGAGCGTCATACCAGCCTCAGCTCATGGCCGAGGTCTGCGGCACCTGCCATCAGGATCGCAGCGATCCGGAGGAAAATCACTCCTACACCGGCCCGATCTCGGAACCGACCTACATTGAATGGGATGAGTCGCCCTATGCCGATCCGCAGTCCGCCTACTATGCGAATTGCGTAACCTGCCACATGCCGCCCTCCGGCGAGACGCAGTTCTGCGCCATTCAGAGTCCGCCGCTCGTTCGCGATACCAGCCTCATCCGCTCGCATGATATCCGCGGTACGACGCAGGACTTCCTTGAAAACGCAGTCACCATGTCGTTGGCGACGAGTGTCGCCGGTAATACGCTGCAAGTCGATGTGACGCTCGACAACAACCTCACCGGTCACCACGTCCCCACCGGCGTCACGACGCGCAACATGATTCTCCTGGTAGAAGCCTGGCCCGATGGACAGGACCCCATTGCCGATCTCCTTCCTTTCACCGGAGCCCAAACCGTTGACGCGCTCGGAGGCGTCGGCGACCCGGCGCTGGGCTACTACGGCGGCCGGCCAGGAAAGCTTTATGCCAAGGTCAACCACGACGCGCTGATGAACAGCCCGACCTTCTTCACCGATGCAACCGGAATCGTCATCGACAATCGGCTCGCGGCCCTCGAAGTGGACCCGACTTCCTACACCTTCACGCTGCCGCCCGGCACCGGCGACATCCGCGTTCGAGCCCGGCTGCTTTACCGCCGCGCCTGGCGCGCCCTCGTTGATGCCAAGGGCTGGACCGAGGACGGCCACGGCAATCCCCTCGGCGACGTTCAGCCGCCCCATTTCGGCTACCTCATGGAATTGACGGAGACCATGATTCCCAACTGTGAGATGGCCGGCACAGGCGACGTCAACAGCGACGGCAACGTCAACGGCCTGGACATCAGCGGATTCGTGAACGTCCTGCTCAATAGCCCGAATGGTCCCGCCACCTCGGCGTTTTGTGAGGCCGACATCCAAAAGGACGCGACGGTGGATTTCACGGACCTGGGGTTATTCGTCCAGAACCTGGTGAACTGAGTCGTATCTTGCCGGCCGGCGGAATGATCGCGCATAAAGGCGATCCTCGACGTGCGTGCCGAGCGTACGAGTCTCGAGATGGCAAACGTAACCGCGAAAGCAGCAGGTCCGGCTCCTCGATGAGATAGATGTCGGCGCGCCGATGGCTCCGCCGGCGGAGCCGATCAGCGCACCGGAGGTGGATCTGATCAGGCAAGAGTACGAAGCGAGATCATGGGCACGTCGCTCCGGTTAGCAGCATCTCGACGAATACGTCCACGTCGTCTAGATTGACGCCGCTCATCAAGTCCGTGTCGGCACAGGTGCAATTGCCGGGATTGATGATGCAACCAACGAATTGCTGAACGTCACGTCCGTCTTTCAGTCCGTCGCCGTTCATATCGCCGCGACAGGCGCACGCGATTGGAGCCGTCCAGAAGCCCCCGGCGAGCTCATAGGCACCGCCCCCCATAACCGGTCCGGCTTGTGCGTCGGGCTGGCCGATGGTCCCGCCGAGAGAGTAAGTGCCGCCGGTGCTAAACATCTGCCCGCCGCCGTCGATGGAGTTCCATGTCAGGTCATAGCCGCCTAATTGTGCTAGTACGGCCGTGCAAGTGGTCAACGTGAATACGCCGAGGGCAGCCATCAATGCGCTGCGGTTCATTTTCGTTCTCCAATGGGATCAAGTGTCATTGTCCGATGTCCGATGGTGACACTACCGCCACATGAGCTGATGCTCATCACTTTGTTGAATGTGCCCGTCCAGTTGGTGGAACCCTCTTTGATGTACAAGTTAGGAAACTCGCTCGCACCGGCCACCCAGTTATCGATGTTATTGATTCCTTCGGCAATCGTGTTGTAGGGAAGCGCAAAGGTGCCAACCTCGGCCCCGCCATGCGAGAAATCGACCCAGATATCCCAGCGTGTAACTTCGAATCCTTCACACATAGCCTTTCGATTCTCGATTGTCTCCGCATTGCGAGCAGCGTCGGAACCCGCCCCAGGAACTCCCGTCGCAGTCCCAAGGTAACTGACGGCTGGATTAGAAAAGTGTGGTATGCGGACGCCTGGCGAATATGCCATCACTGTACGGTATTGCAAAGTATCGGAGCCGTAGAATCTGTGGCCGTGTGAATAGTCGTACGCGGAGCATTCAGAACCTGAGTTATCATGGTCGTGATTGCAGCCCTGGTTATGTCCAATCTCATGAGGATGGGATAGATTGCCAGCAGCACACTCCCACGTCACTACTTGGTATCCACGTGCACTTGATGTAGCGATGCACCAGGCAAGACCGCAGTATTCCTCATCGTCGACCCAAAGGGTGCAAAAGTCCGCGTTAAATGTGTCGCGGTCACTACGAACAGTGGTCCAGGGAGTTGACCCACCCATGCTGTTGGTACCGCTTATCCTATCCAGGTGATCGTTGTAAGTTCCTTTTTCGTCGTAATTGATTTCGTAACGCCGCACCAAGCGAATGCGAGCATTAATTGCGCTGTTCTCGTACGACTCGTTTGTGCGATCTATGGCGAGCTGACACTCGGCCTGGATTGCGGATGTCCCGCCAGCAGCAGCGCGGGCCACATTCGTATACACAATCATGTTGTCGAAGACGATTCCGACATTTGCGCACGTACCGCGCGAAGCGAAGCCGGCGGTCCGAACGTCGATCCCCTCCCTTTCGCCAGCCTCGGGCACCCAATCCTCTTCATGCACCACGCCAGTAGCAGGAGTCCTCCCTCCTCCACACGGCCGATATTTGTCATCGTCCATCTTGCAAACGAAGTGGATGCCGTTAGATGCGTACTTGGTCTTGTAGTGCAGCATTGCCTGCGGAGCCGTGATCTCGCTGGCAACCGCATCGCCCTGCACGACAAGGATCACCGAGGAGCCCACAAAGCCTACTAGTTTCCCGAAAACGGAGACGCTCTCTTCACCATGCCTTTCGACTCTTGTTACCAACATTTTGACCGTCAGTTCAGGTGATACGTTGAGCAGGATCCGGTCGCCGGGTACCGAGACCTGGAGTACTCCAACGTCGGGTATTGCCGGGACGGCATTCATTGAGTGTCGGAGAGGAATTTCACCTCGCGGCGCCGCGACGGGGATGAACAGGCTCGGTGGCGCGCGACCCGCCTCCTTATCCCCCACCAAGACCGATCGAGCGTTCATATCGCCGTCTTTCGCAAGCGTTGCGCGCTCGGCGAGGGCTACGACTAGGATCGTAAGAACAACCATTGTGCTCTTCATTTGGAGGCTCCCTGAGAAAGCAATGACTCATTGAAGGTTAACAAAAACCAAAACCATTCCTTTCTCGCTTTTGGCGAGCTTGCTCATCGCCTTGCCAATGATCGCGCCCTGGGCCCGCGGGTAATCCAAGACCTTTCTGGCGTGGCCCGGCGTGTCGGAAGTGGTCAGTAGGTCACCCGGTTCGATCGCAGCCCCGGAGGCGTCGCAGTGGACCCACACACGGCCGGAGAGTGCGATCGGCGGTGCGTTCTCGCTTCCGGGAAGGTTGCCTAGGATGGCGCCTGCGGCTATGCCGCCGGCACCACTGACAATTCCTGCCACCCGGCGGTTGTAGGCACCGCGAGCCATGCGTAGATTGCCGGCGTTATCCGGATCGATTTCGACGACCATGCCGGGTTCGACCTCTTCGCTAACTGGAAATTTCTCCGCAACATCGGCGCCCGTGATCTCGATGACCTTTGTACGGACTAGACCTGTCTGGCCAAACATCTGAATAGTTGATGCACCGCCGGTACTGGACAAAATGAGGTAGCCACCCAATGTGGGCTCTCGACCCATCGTTGCAGCGAATGGGTCTGCTGGAGTGCCTACGGAAAGTGAGGTCGGGCTGCCGCTCGTCACGCGAACCGAGCCCATTCCCGAGGGATACATCACAATATTGGCGTCGGCAATGTGATTCCTGATCGTGAAATTGCCATCAGTGCTCGATCCGTAACCCATCCAGCCGCTTCGACCCGCCGCGAATCCTTGTGGATACCATTCAATGAAACAATGATTAGTGCCTTCAATCGCCATTGAATTGCCATTACCCGTGATGTGCAGCTTCCTTTGAGGGGCGGTCGTTCCGATGCCAACGTTGCCATTGCCGAGCAGCCGCATCAGGCTCACGTCGCCGGCGGCCTGGAAATCGATCCCGTTCGCGGCGCCCGGTCCCGCGCCGCCGAGTCGCAGTCGCGCTACGTTATTGAGAAAGCTAAGTTCGCATGCGGCAGATGTGTTCGCGCTATTGCGCGCAACAATACCAACGTCTGAAAAAATCGGACCCGCCGCGTCTACGCTTCCAGCCTGTGGATTGTTCTTTCCGATGCCAACGCCACCGGTCGCTCGAACCAGAAACTGATTGAGCCCGGTACTGATGAAATCCGCATCGGTTGAGTCTGCCCATATGAATGTTCCATCATCGTGGCCCATGAATTGGTTCTCGTCGCGGACTCGGGCACGGCGACCGGCCGCAAAGCTGTAGTCGCCGCCCGCGAAATTGCCGGCACCGCCGACCGTCGTGGAAAAGGCGCCCTTCGACGTGTTGTTGGCGCCGCCTCCCGCGAACGAGCGATCACCAATCGCGGTATTAAGTTGACCACCCGGCACGGCGCTATGTGCCCCGCTGGCAATGTTTGCCTCACCGCCGCTGACCGTCGCGAACGCATGGTCCGCGCTGGTGCCCGCGTTGTCGCCGGCCTGATTGTTTCCGCCGCCGCCGATCGCGCCATAGTCGTCGGTCACACGGTTGCGCGTGTTGTTGACGTTGCCGGTGTCGCTTGGGCCTCCGCCTGCGACTGTCGTATACGAGCCACTGGCCAGGTTGGACCGGCCGCCGCTGATGGAGGCATAAGTCCCTGTCGACTGATTGGAGAGACCACCGCCGACAAACGTCCGCTGGCCGGAGGCCGAGTTGGACTCGCCACCGCCGACGGTGGAGCGGTTCCCCGAGGCCGAGTTGTTTTGGCCGCCGCCGACCGTTGCATACGGACGATCAGTCGTCGGGCCCGAGTTGTTGCCTGCCTGATTCCGATCTCCGCCGCCGATCGTCCCGAAGTCGTCAGTGACGCGATTGTTGTCGACGCCGGCGGAACCGCCGCCGCCGATCGTCGCACCCGCGACGCCGGAAGTGACGGAGTTGTCCGCACGGCCGCCGATCAGATTCGGGCTGCTGGGAGTCTGCTGGGTGTATAGCCCGGGAAGAGACAGCGCGTAGGGCGCCGGGGTCAGCTCCTGCCGTGGGGAAAGCGTCGTCAGGATGCCGCCGGCCGGTCCGACGCGAATTTCCAACCAGCGCCCGTCTCCATTGAACGCCGCCGGGCCGAAGTCGAGGACGGCGGTAAACAGCCCCTCTGAGACGGCTTGGTCGAAGACGGCAACCGGCGGGGCGATTTGATTCGCCGGAAGGCTGCCTACGGGGTCATTCCAGAGCGTGAACTCCAGATCAACATCTGAATTGACCGGCGCACCCGCCTCGGAAAGCCGGCCCTGATAGGTAAACGCCGTACCCATCAGTACCTGTCCCTCGGCAACGTTGGAGACGGCAATAGCGGCGAAAACAACGGCTAGTCTGATGGGGTGCTTCATGGTCTAGCTCCTGCGATGCCTCAATGGCGTCCAGATTGATTCCTTTACTCTCCGGCCCTTGGTATAATTCATGGTCAGCGCCAGGGCTTGCTTCCGGGCCCCGACTCGTTCTTATCTACCTCTGGCCAATTTGAGATCAAAGTCCGCAGAAAAAATTCGTGAACGAGGATCGCCGATGAGCTGCGAACTCCCCGCGGATATCACACGCATACTGAACGACCTAGACAGCAAAGACCGCTGCGCCGTGGCGGATCTGCTCCCGGTCGTTTACGCGGACCTGCGCAGACTGGCCGACAGCTTTTTTCGCAAGGAGCGGCGGGACCACACTCTCCAGCCGACGGCCCTGGTGCATGAGGCCTACGTCCGGCTCATGAATGGCGATGGCCGCAATTATGAAAGCCGCGAGCACTTCTATCGCACGGCCGCGGTTGTGATGCGACATATCCTCATCCACCACGCGCGCGATCGCGCAGCTCAGAAGCGGGGTGGAGATTTCGAGCGTGTCCGGCTCGCCGATGACTTGGCCGCGGAAGTCCCTGAAGAGCTCGATCTCGTCGCGCTGGACGGGGCAATCACCAGGCTCGCCGGTCTGGATGCACGACAAGCCGAAATCGTCTGCCTACGATTCTTCGCCGGATTGACCGTCGAAGAAACGGCAGCAACACTCAAAGTCTCCAAGCGCACGGTCGAGCAGGACTGGACCATGGCCAAGGCCTGGCTATGGCGGGAGCTAAAGAACTGAAAAGGAGGGTCGCACTGTGGGGCCGGAAACATGGCGACGCGTGAAGGAAATTTTCAAGACCGCGCAGGATCAGCCTGATTCGCAGCGTGAGTCGTTCATCGCCCATTCGTGCGGTACGGACGAGACGCTCCTCGCCGAGGTGAATTCGCTCGTCAAGGCGAATGCGCAGGCCAAGTCTTTTCTCGAAGTGGCCATCGAGTCACCTGCCGAACGGTTACCACCAAACATAGAGCACGATAATTCGTGGATTGAAAAAACGATCGGGCCCTATCGGCTCAGGCGCGTACTGGGCTTCGGCGGCATGGGTACCGTGTATCACGCCGAACAGGAGAGCCCGCGACGACACGTCGCACTCAAACTCGTCCGGACGGGTGACCACGTCGATGAGCAAACGGTCCGACTCTTTCGCCGAGAGGTGCAGGCCCTCGCGATGCTCAACCATCCGAACATCGCAGCGCTTTACGAGTCCGGCTGCACGCCGGATGGTCAGCACTACTTCGCGATGGAACTTGTCTCCGGCGATTCCCTCACCGCCTATGTCAAGAAGCGACAACTGCCGCAGGCCGAGCGTCTTGCCATTTTCGGCCAACTCTGCGACGCGATCGCCTATGCACACCAGCGCGGCATCATCCATCGCGACTTGAAGCCCAGCAACGTCTTGATGCAGGAGAATCTCGCCCTCCTGCCGGCGGCGACAACAACTCGTTCCAACGAGGCCGAGGCGCCCAAAGCTATTCCCAAAGTCCTCGACTTTGGACTCGCGCGCATCACCGAATCGGACGTGTCGTTCAGTACGCTGACCACAGCCGTTGGGAAGATACAGGGCACATTGGCGTACATGAGCCCGGAACAGGCGAGAGGTCGAAGCGAGGAAATCGACCTTCGGAGCGACATCTACTCGCTAGGTATCATTTTGTATGAGCTGATCACCGATCAATTGCCGTACGACGTCCGCTCCATCCCGCTCCCTCACGCTGTCCATCGAATTTGCCAGGATGTTCCCCGGCGGCCGAGCACGATCAATCGCTCGCTGCGCGGCGACCTCGAGATCATCGTGCTCAAGGCCCTCGAAAAGGAGCCTGCTCGCCGATATCAGAGTGCCGGCGAATTAGCACAGGACATTCGTCATTTTCTGGCCGGAGAGCCAATCGAGGCGAAGCGAGACAGTACGTGGTATGTGCTCGCCAAACAGGTGCGCCGACACCGACTCGGATTCACCGTGGCCGCGGCGTTTCTGATTCTGCTGGTCGCATCCACGGTCGTCGCGTGGACTCTTTACGCCAGGGCCGATCAATCGGCGGTGCTTGCCCGCCAGGAGCAGAGTCGCGCGGAAGCCGTCACGCAGTTTATGACAAATGCATTAATCGCACCTGACCCGTCGGTAGACCTTGGACGTGACCTGAGCGTACGCCAGCTACTGGATCTCGCCGCCGCGAAGGTGGACCAATCCTTCGAAAACCAGCCCGCCGCCGCGGCCGATGTGCACCTGCTGATCGGGCGCACCTACAACCAGGTTGGTGCGATGGAGCAGGCGTGGACGCACGTCAACAAGGCGCTCTCCATCCTTCGCTCCGTTCATGGAGATCGTCATCCCGCAGTTGCATCAGCGTTATACGAATTGGGCATGCTTGGCATCAATCGGGCCAGGGTAGGGACGACGCCGTTTGAAGAGGCGCTGAGCATCCAAAGACCCCTCTTGGGTGATGACCATCTGGATGTTGCTCGAACGCTTTATGGATATGGGATTGCACTCCGTTTTGCAGATCCCGACCGCTCCATGCAATCGGTCGAAGAGGCGCTCACGATTCGACGCCGGCATCTGGGAGAGCAGCACGTCGACGTTGCGGAATCCCTCGAGTTCCTTTCGATTCTCCATTTGGACAAGGCCGATCTTGACAAGGCACTGAGCCTACAGGGGGATGCGATACGGATTCGCGCCTCATTACTCGGGAATGAATCCCCCGCGGTCGCGGCCGGTCTCACAAATCGTGCGGGAATCCTGCGCCGACTAGGCCGAGTAGATGAGGCAGATGCAGACTTTCGGAAAGCGCTGGCCATCTCGCGGAAGGTATATCCTGAAGCACATCCAAACTTGTGTTCAGTTGTCAACAATCTGGCCGGCTTGTGTTCCTCCATGAATAATCATGACGAAGCGATTTCGTTATACCAGGAGGCCCTGGCGATTCAGCGGACGGTTTACGGTGAAGATCACCGTGCGACGGCCAATACGAAGAACAACTTGGCTGCCGCGCTTTTCGCTCGGGGTGAATTCTTAGCTGCCGAGTCGCTGTACCGCGATGTGTCCAGGGTCTTCCGCAGAGAGTACGGTGACAGGCCGGTGACAGGTGTACCGCTACTGGGCTTGGGCAAATGCCTTCGACGACTCGGCAAGATCGATGAGGCGGAACTGCTGTTGAGAAACGCGATGGCAATTCTCGAGAGGGACACGCAGCGCGCGGATATATGGCGACTCTCTGAAGCGCATGTGGAGCTCGGCCTCTGCCTGATTGCGAACGAGCAATACGAAAAAGCCGAACCGCTGCTGGTCAGGGGCTGGGAGCTTTCACAGCGAATTGAGCGCGCAGACAAGAAGTCGGATGCCCCCCTGCTCGCCCTTGTCGAGCTTTACAAGGCTTGGGGCAAGCCGGCATCCGCCGCCGAGTGGCAGGAAAAACTCCGCGCAAGTGAAATTGGGACTTCGTCAGTCAAGCCGTCTCGCTCGCAGCTTTAGGCATTTGTCCCGCTCGGGGCCGTCATCGATCGAACCAGCTCCTTTCCGGCCGTCAGTTTGAGCAAACATCCCAATCATGAGCCGCATGCACCTTCCCGTTCGGGTAGGCCCAGCCAAAGGCCGGCCGACCATTTGAGATTATTCGCTGCGGACACCCGATTCAAACCGGCCATATTCCCATAGTGAAGGCGCGACCTGCACTGCTAAAGGCGGGAGTCACTCGAGTGCATGTCTTGATTCTGCTCGCCGGACTCATCAAAGCAAATCCCGCTCGCCAAAAAGAGACGGCCATGAAACTTGGGTAAATCACAATTGGTCACCGACCAAATCTAAGGAATTGGAGGAACGGCAATGAAGAGTTCTTACGCGTTCTTGAAGGTTCGACACCCCATCCTTGTCGTTCTTCTTTGGCAATCCATGGCCGCCGTGGTGCACTCCCAGGTTATCGACTTTGAATTCTTGCCCGGCGGTGCGCCCACAACGGATAACCAAGTTATCTCGAATGAATACGAGGCCGACTTCGGCGTAACATTTACGCTACTCGATCGGACGACTGGACTGCCAAACGGTTCGCCAAGAATCGCGAAGGTCGGAGCGCCGCGAACCGCATTCTATGGCTGCGGGGATGGCAGCGACAATCCTGCCCCCGGGCAAGATGTGGGTTCCTCATTCCTAACGGACGACGGGGAAATCATCGGAGCGGACTCCGACTTGTTGATTTCCTACACGAGCCCTGTTGAAGCGGCTTCAGGCGTCCTTCTTGATCTAGACTGTACCACGCAGCCGAACCAATGCGAGCAATGGACCATCACTGCTCGTGATGCAATGGGCATGACACTGGATACACTCGTGATCTCTGCCTTGCTTGGGGCCAACCCGGGCGACTGCACATCGGGAAGCCCGGTCGGCCCCGGAAATGGAAAGACGGTTTCATGGCTCTTCAATCTGCCCGGCCAGCAGATTTCGTCCATTCTCATCAAGTATACTGGATCGTCGCCAAACGTCGGCGTCGCATTTGACAATCTCTCGCCCTTCATGTTGCCGGGCCCTCCGATGGCAGTGATCTCATCGAACTATCCCGCGATTTGCGAGGGCGAGTCCGCCATGCTCACGGCACAGCCGATGGGTGGCCTGCCCCCTTTCACTTACCAATGGCAGCAGGAAGCGACACCCGGAAATTGGACAAACCTCGGGACGGCGTTAACGCAGCCGGTCTCCCCGACTGAAACAACGCACTATCGCGTCATAGTAAGCGATGTTCGAGCGCTCTCGGAAATGAGTGCTCCGTTTGAGCTGGTCGTGTCGACTGAGGATGTTTGCAGCGCCCGGCTTCTGATCACAAGCAATGCAAATAACCGTGTGCTTCGGTATCGTGAGCTGACCGGTGCATTTGTTGATACATTTGTCCCTTCGGGAAGCGGCTCACTTGCCTCTCCTGGAGATTTGGCATTCGGTCCCGACGGCGCCCTCTACGTAGGTAGCCAGGCCAACAACAGCATCAAACGCTATGACAGCACCACGGGCGCCTTCTTAAGCACCTTTGTGGCTACCGGCGCCGGCGGACTAAACAATCCCGGCGGCATCATCTTTGGCGGGGATTGCCGACTCTACGTTTCAAGCACGTCAACAAACAAGGTGTTGAGGTACGACGCACACACAGGTGAATATCAGGGCGAGTTTGTAACGGCAGGTCTTGGAGGACTCAGCAGCCCCAGGGGTATCGCATTCGGACCGGATGGCCACATGTATGTCGCCAGCCTCACCAACGACAGAGTCTTAAAGTACCACGGATTGACCGGAGCCTATCTTGGAGACTTTGTGACGACTGGAAGCGGTGGAATAAATAACCCTAAAGGATTGGTCTTTGGGCCGGACGGCAACCTCTATGTGGCCGGCGAAGTCTCCGACAATGTCGTCCGATACGACGGAATCACCGGCGCCCCGATCGATACCTTCGTTCCCGCCGGTAGCGGAGGACTCAATCAAGCCAATGACCTTGCCTTCGGTCCGGATGGCAACCTTTACGTCGTAAGCTCGCTGACCCATCAGATCCTTCGATACAACGGGACCACCGGCGCATTCATGAATGTGTTTGCCTCGGGTAACGGCCTGAGCACACCTGCCTGGCTGGTTTTCCAGCCCAATGTACCTTGTGCGTTCGCCGCAGAAGACACCAACTGTGACGCAGCCGTCGATACGTCAGACATTCCCTCATTTGTCGGCGCCTTGCTGGGAGTTTCATCCCGATGCTCAATCTGCTGGGCAGATGCCAACGGCGATGGTTGCATCAACGGACTTGACATCAATGATTTTGTCGATTCGGTTCTCGGAATATAGGGCGCTATTTGCCGGCGGAGCGCGGCGAAAAAAGGGTGGAGCAATTCACGTTTCTATGTAACCATAGCCGCTGGTGAACCCGGCTGATGGAAAGCTGGTTTTCTAAAGTCCGTGATTTCTCATGTCCCACGGCTCGTCCAGTTGAGTCGACGTTGCGACCGGCCACGTTCCAACAGTGTTTGAATCGAGTGAACCATTGCCATCTTGAGCTGATTGGCCATGCATATCCTCCGACGGCAGAACCCCTGCCGACGGGGATGTAGGTCGAATCTTCACACTCTCAAAATGGCCGGTTTTGGGGGCGCCTCCGAGTGGCTGGTTTTGGGCGCCTCATGACACTTGGGAGTTGCGCGAGTTAGGACGATCCGTCCTGGCGACGTGCGCGGCGCGAGCCGTTAACAAAATCACCGCCGCTTTCTGCCTTGGAGGGAATACCTCCCCCGTCCGACCTACGGAAGTCGTCAACTGGGAGTTGGGCATGCTCGCTGAAAGCTCGCGAGTCGTCAAACGGTCAAAGTCTCGTCCAAACGCCATTCTACGGAGGCCAAGCAATGGCAATTGGCGGCCAACCGGGGGTGGAAATTGAGGCCCTTCCGATTACGCGAACAAGGGAAAGGTGATGGGTCGCACCACGCGACAAACTGTCTGGGAACTGGCGATTGGTTGCCTAAGAATGGTGGCCGGTGCGGGTCGAGTTAACCCGCACCGACCAGTTTAATTCAGCGTCATCGTTAAGATCACTGGGGCGCCATCGCGGGCAATCCAAACTCACGCATCTTGTCGACCATGCGTTGAAACTGAACCTCACCGCTGTCCGGGCAATCCGGGCCCCAGCATTGCTGAATGGCCCAATCGTAGAACGCCTCCCAGGCGGCCTCTTCAGACCACTCGGATTCACCGCTCTCGCTGGAAGCCGCCATCGACTCGCCGCTGCCGCCGCCCATCAGGCTCTCGCCCTCGCATTCATCGGGGATGCCGTTGTTATTGGCGTCGTCGCCGATCTGCGCCGCGATGTCGCAACCGTCTGGGATGCCATTGCTATTACAGTCATCACATGCCGGATCGTTTTCGCAGGCCGCGATGTCACACTCATCCGGAACCCCGTTGGTGTTGCAGTCGCTGCTGCCAAACGGCGGCGGCAATGACATATCACACTCGTCGGGGTAGCCGTTCGTATTGCAATCCGGGCTGACCCATTCGTCGCCGTCCGGGTCTGTCGGGTCCATGTCGCAGTCGTCCGGCACACCATTAGTATTGCAGTCCGGCTCGCACTCGTCGGGGTAGCCGTTCGTATTGCAATCCGGGCTGACCAACGAGTTTCCATCCGGGTCTGCCGGGTCCAGGTCACACACGTCGGCAATGCCGTTCTCGTTGCAGTCCTCGCCACACTCGTCGGGGATGCCGTCGGTGTCGCAGTCGTAGCTCGTCGCCTGGACGATGTCCCAGTCGTCGGGCACGTCGTTTTCGTTGCAATCCGGCTCGCACTCGTCGGGCACGCCATTGGTATTCACGTCGCTGCTGGTCTGCGCGGCGATGTCCTCATCGTCGGGGATGCCGTTGGTATTGCAGTCTGGGCTTTGCAGCGTGTAGCTTGTGCAGGGCAGGTCCACGAGCGAGTTGACGAAGCACTGGATATCCAGCCCGTTGAACGCCCCGTCGTTGTTTGCATCGTACCGGCACTGTTCGAGGATGTCCGAGCAGGTGAAGTCGCCGAACAGCAGGGCGTCGACGAACGGGGCGATATCGTAAAGGTTGACCAGGCAGTCATCGTTGACATCGCCCTTAAGGCATGGGTCGCAGAGTTCCGGGTCCGTCACGCAGACGCCGCAGGCGGGGACTGACGTGAGCGCATAGTTCGCGGGAAGGAGGGTGTAGTTGACGGTATCAGTGCTTGAAGCGTTTACTTGCGACCATGTAGCAACGAGTTGATCTTCGCTTCCGTAAGCGATTGTGTGCCGATGGCTCAACTGTAGAAACCTTCCATTTCCACTTGTTCCCTGATTGACGCGCAGTTCTCTCCCGCGCGGCGAACCTTGGTTGTCGAAATATTGGGCGTGAATTTCTGATCGTGACTCGACGGTGTTCTCGGTATTCCAAACAACAACGAATCGCCCTCCATTCGTGTCGGTCGCGAGCGTGAGAGCCACGGCCGGACTCGCGCTGATAGGATTGTTGATTTGGGCATCACTGTCTGCATCCACCACGAACATGCCGGGCCGACCTTCGCCCATTGCAGGAATCGGGTCGCGGAGACGTTCGCCGGGATTGGCATTCGTGTCGAACTTGAAGCGCCGGACGTAAATGTGGAAGTTGGGATCGCTGGTGCAGGCGACGAGTCGGGGACCAGCCCATGCCACCACGATGTCATCGCCGACGAAAGAAACGGCGGGAGAGACTTGAGAACTGTCAAATTCTGGATTGGAGTCTTCCAGCGATGGATTGTTGACCCATTGATCGGGGTCATTGATGTCAGGACCTGCCAATTCCTCGAGGAGAATTCCGGTTTGATTGTATATTTGGATGGCGATATTCAGTTCTGAGTCTTCAACTGTAGGAAATTCATCATATGCGAATGCGATTGCAAATAATCCGTCCTCCGATCGCGTCGATACGCAGGGCCGCCACTGGTTGACCCTCGCCCCGCAGGTCGTCGCGTCGCAGTTTCTGAGTGTGGCAGTCTGAGCGCCGTCGATGCCGAAATGAAGCCCGGGATTCTCATCGTTATTCGCCCATGCCGCGGTGGCCTGGTCGATCAAAGCATCCGACGCCCCTGCCGAGGGAAATTTATCCCCGCCTCCACTGGCTGACGACGGCGGGCTCTCCACAGGTATGATCGATTCGAAATCGTCAAAATCAAACTGGTTCTCGGTCAGAAACAGCTTTACCTCGCCGAAAATCGCCCCGTCAACACCGATCCATGCGACGGAATAATGCCCGG
>WBZR01000224.1_pt1 | contig 96999 bp, 76 predicted proteins | sample 5204231 | NCBI WGS metagenome assembly WBZR01 (sample SAMN12412403, study PRJNA552823) | activated sludge metagenome | isolation source: activated sludge from anammox sidestream of wastewater treatment plant... | place: USA: Virginia | collected 2017-08
TAGCTTTGCCTGGCTGGAGAAAAATCGGCGGCTGTGGAAAAACTGCGAGCGTAAACTCAATACCAGCTTGCAATTCATTCACCTGGCATTCCTGGCTCTTTTGCTTAAAAGATTTTGAACAGGTTCTTAAAAACGATACCCGTCTGGAGATTATCTATAATCCTGTAGATATACATAAATTTCAACCCTCTGAGCAAGCGGGAAGGATGGGCCGAGTTCAGCTGGGGATGCCTGAGCATGCAATTGTTCTTGGGGTTGTCGGGCGTTTGGATGAACAAAAACGGCCTGAGTTGTTTATTGATGTCTTTGCAGCATTAAAACTGGAATTTCCTGATTTATTTTTGCTTTTTATTGGTCAAGGAAATCTTGAGGCACAATGTCGGAAGAAAGTTACTAATTTGGGTTTGGAACGGTCTGTTCAATTCACTGGATTCCAGCGGGATGTACAAAATATATTGCCTGTTCTTAATCTTCATGTTTTGTTGAGTTCTTTGGAGGGATTTGGAATCGCTACAGCTGAGGCAATGGCTTGTGGGGTGCCTGTGATCGCAACCGATGTGCCAGGTTCACGTGACATTCTTCGAAATAGCCATGCAGGCGTGCTAGTGCCAAAAGATGATTTTCACCAAATAGTGGAATGTCTGAGAAATCTGATTGTTGATGAGAAAAAAAGGAATTTTATGGCTCAACAGGGGCCTATTGAAGTCAAACAGCGTTTCTCCAGTGAAATCATAGGAAAGAAATTGGAGAATTTTTATCAAAATATTCTTTGATATTAATACAGCCTTGGGAGGAGCATGAGTGGCTTTGCTGGAATTTTCTCAATTAATGAGGATTCAGTTAGTAGTAGGCTTGCCGATAATTTGGCTTCTTTGATCAATCGTAATACCGCGAATAAATCAAGACACTATTCTGATAAACACCTTTTTCTCATCAAATTTGATGTGCAGGCCTATCTGGAGGAAGGCTGGTACGAGGATGAACATGGGATAACTTGCCTTGCAGGGAACCCAGTGCTGCCTGATGTTCATGGACAATCCCTCGATCGCGAGTTGGCGGCTGCAAAAATTCAACAGGATTTGTTTTGTGGAAAGACAAATTCACTAATTGAAAGCAGAGGTACCTATTGTGGCGCGGCTTATTCTAAAGACAAAAAGCAGTTTCATTTGTTTACCGATAAATTAGGGTGTAGGCCTATTTACTACACATATCAGAAAGGTAAGCTGTATTTTGCAACAGCGTTACGTGTACTGGAAGAGCTGGATTGTATTGAACGAATACTGGATATCCGCGGTGCAGTAGAAAAGGCAATTTTTGGCTTTTGTCTGGCAGACCATACTGGATACAAAGATATTTTCAGCCTTGTTGCCGGTACACACTTGATACTTGATGCTCATGCATTAAAACAAACCCGGTATTGGTCACTGCAGGGGGCCGTTTTACAAGAAAAGAAAGATCCGGAAATACTGGAATACTTTGATCATGAATTTTCTCAAGCTATTAAGTTGAGGCTTAAAGTTAATGAAAAGAAAGTGAATGCTCTTTTCAGTGGCGGACTTGATTCTCGCTGTGTTGTAACCAGACTGTGGAGTCAAGGTGTTTCTGCAGATACTTATACCTTTGGTGAAGCTTTTTCTTATGACTGTTTAATTGCCCGACAATACACAGAAAAACTGGGTTTATCGCATTTTGAGAAAGAATATGAATCCTGTGATTTTGGACCGGGGTGGCCGTTAATGGCTGCTAACGCAATAAATAATAAATTGGCGAATGGAGTCAATTACCTGCGGCCCAAGCTCATTTGGACGGGGGATGCGGGTAGTGAAATTCTAGGAAGAGCTCTTTTTAGCCCGGGGTTGGTTGGCTGTATAAATGACGGAGACTTTGACCGCGCTGCATTCTGTATTTCAAGGCCATTTAAGAGTTTAATTTTATCCAGAAAATCCAAGCGTGAATATGAAAATGTAATTGCAGATTACCCTACACAGTATATTGCAGATTATCTACAAGAGAAGAGCGGTGTGCCACCTTTGAATCGAGTGTTTCATTTCTGGATGGATAACCAGATACGTCGTTACCCCGAAAATTTCTTTCAAAATATCGATTTGTACGGTATTGATCTTCATCTTCCTTTTTATGATTCCGAGGTGGTGGCGTTATCGTTAGCCTTCGATCCTGATTATTTGCTGTACCACAAAATGTATCATGACTGGCTGAAGTTTTTCCCGGGTGTAATAACGGATGTGACATGGCAGCATTATCCGGGGCATTTGCCAGCACCGTTACCATTACCCCAAGAGGGGATATCCCAATGGTCAAAAAACAAGGTTACTGATCAGCGAACAATCGAAGATGCCAAGAAAATTTTGGCAGATCAGCCTTCATTGATTAACAAATCCTACCTGCTGCTTTGTATTTTGATAACACAGTTCGGAATACGGGATAAATCATGGTCGCTAAAACAGGCGATACAAATGCACCGTTTAGCTAGACATACCAATGCCTGACAATTTTAAGGTTGCGGTTCTCTCCTACCCCATGTTGTTTCAGCGACAGGGAGGATTACAGATTCAGGTGCTGGAAACGATTGCTGCTCTCAGGCGATTAGGTATTCAGGCAGAACTGATTAACCCTAATCAGGATAAGCTTGCTGATTACGATCTTGTGCATGTTTTTTCTGCAATTAATGGCAATTATCGCTTGGTGGAAGCGGCAAGGCATGCTGCAAAGCCAGTTGTCATCTCACCCTTGATTCGGCCGGATTGGACAAAATATACTGGCTTGCGCGAACGTTCTCTGGATCGGTTGGTAGGCAAACTTACGGGATGGCATATTCAAACGACTTATCGGGAAATTGAATTTTGTTTGCAATCTAGTGATTTTGTCGTCGCCTTGGGAGAAATCGAGAAAAAATCGATTATGGATGCTTTTCACATCGCTCCAGAAAAAATCCGTGTGATCCAGAATGGGATTCCGCAACGTTTTTTTGAAGCTTCTCCTGGTCTGTTTACCGAAAAATATAAGCTGGCACCAGGGTCCGTATTATGTGTGGCAGCCATCAATAGCCATAAAAATCAACTTACCTTAGTACAGGCTTTGAAGGATGAGCCTTGTAAAATTGTGCTGATTGGCCAATGTCTGGAAACAGATCAGGGTTATCTGGACAAGATTCTAGAGTTTCCGAATGTTATTTATTTGGGTTCACTGGATTACCAGGATCCGTTACTGGCTTCAGCTTATGCTGCTGCTGGGGTTTTTTGCTTGCCAAGTCAAAGCGAAGTGATGCCATTGAGTGTACTGGAAGCATTGGCATCGGGAACGCCTGCCATTATGACAAAACACCATTGTATGAATGTGGGCAGTATGCATCAGGTTCTTGCAGAAATTGAGCCAAATAATCATGAGCAGATTAGATCGCTGGTTAACCGGGTTTTGGCTAATCCGGTTTCCTCAGATCAATGCAGGAATACTGTGCTCCACCTAAATTGGGACAATGTGGCACAAGATCTGTCGGACATATACAGGGCGTTAATCAGATGAAGATTTTTGACAGGGGTGTTTATGTCCATGATTCGTAAAGCAGTTTTCCCAGTTGCGGGGCTGGGAACACGTTTTCTGCCAGCTACCAAGGCGAATCCGAAGGAGATGCTGCCGGTGGTAGATAAGCCGCTGATTCAATATGCGGTAGAAGAAGCGGCCGAAGCGGGTATTACTGAAATGATTTTTGTGACCAGCAGCACCAAGCGTGCGATTGAAGATCATTTTGATAAAAATTATGAGTTGGAAAGCGAACTGGAAAGGAAGAAAAAATATGATTTACTCGCCGAGTTGCGTGCTGTTGTTCCTAAAGGGGTGTCTTGTGTCTATATCCGTCAGCCTGAGGCGCTTGGGCTTGGCCATGCAGTACTGTGTGCAAAACCAATTGTAGGAAATGAGCCTTTTGCAGTATTGCTGGCTGATGATCTGATCAATGGCTACTGTGGGGGTGCTGTAGATCAAATGGTAAATTTATTCCAAGAATGTCAGTCAAGTATCCTTTGTGTTGAGCAAGTGCCCCAATCCGAAACTGGTAAGTATGGCATTGTTCAGATCAATACAGCTGATGGTGGTGCGGAAAATATAACTAGTATTGTTGAGAAGCCCTGCCCTGATCAAGCCCCTTCCAACTTGGCCGTTATAGGTCGCTATCTGTTAACGCCACGAATCTTTCATTTCCTTGAGCGTACCAGTTCGGGCTCGGGGGGTGAAATACAGCTTACTGATGCTATTGCCAAATTGCTTGGTGAAGAAAAAGTGCTGGCTTACCGTTTTAAAGGCAAGCGTTACGACTGTGGAGATAAGCTTGGCTACTTACAAGCCACAGTGGAATTTGCGCTTAAACACCCTGAGTTAAAAGAGGGATTCAGGGCTTTCCTGCAGAAGAATGAATGGTAGTTCCTCGGAATAAGGGAAATTTCTTTCTTTGACGTCTGTTTTTGGCTTGGTGAGAGGAGGGCACAATAACTCGTTGAATGTAGCTTTAACGGGACGTTCTGCCTTGTTATTCAGATAATCTTTTGTTGGTTAGTTTTTTTGGAGTATTTATTTTTATGCAATTTCTTTTGATGTTTGTGACAAACCGTATACCTTTCGGTTGTAAATAAATGTAGTTACGGAGTTCTGTCTTGTCTTTACGCGATATTGTTATAGCGCTTATTGTTCTGGTTGCAGGGCTATATGCATTACGTCGTCCATGGTATGGGGTATTACTTTGGACTTGGCTCAGCACCATGAATCCGCATCGTTATGCGTGGGGGTTCCTCGCTACCGCACCAATTGCAGCGTTTGCTGCTGGAGTAACGTTATTAGGATTGGTTTCTACCAAAGAAAAACATTCCCCATTTCTTGGGTTACCTGTAACAGTTTTTGCATTTTTTGTCGCTTGGATCACATTATCCTGGCTAATGGGGCGTGATGTATCCGAGGATTATTGGCAATGGAATAAATGTATAAAAATTTTTCTGATGATATTTGTTACCTTGGCCTTGCTTCAAACCAAAAAGCATATCATGGCGTTTGCTTGGGTTTTGATTGGTTCGTTGGCAATATTGGGTGCGAAGGGTGGGTTTTTTACGCTTATAACCTTGGGTAATTATCGGGTGTGGGGGCCTCCAGGATCCTTTATTGAAGATAATAATGAGTTTGCGCTGGCGCTCATTATGACTATTCCTTTGGTATATTTTTTGCAGCTACAGGTAGCACAGAAAATTTGGCGTAATGCTCTCAGTGTAGTTATGTTGTTGTGTGCAATCTCTGCTTTTGGATCATATTCTCGGGGGGCATTGCTCGCTATTATTGCTATGGGTGGCGTGTTTTGGTGGCGCAGCCCAAGAAAGGGAGAAGTGGCTGTGTTTATTCTTATCATTGCGATTGCAATGATCCCGATGCTCCCGGAACAATGGTGGGCGCGGATGGATACCATTTCTGAGTATCAAGCAGATGGTTCCGCGATGGGGCGGATAAATGCATGGGGTGTGGCATGGGAAGTGGCATTACATCATGTATTTGGCGGAGGAATGAATTATCAATATTCAGATTATTTTTTACTTTATGGCAAGTATGAAACGATTGTACGTGCTGCGCACAGCATATATTTCCAAATTCTAGGCAATCATGGATTTATAGGGCTATTTCTCTTTCTACTTTTATGGATAACCACCTACCGTGAAGCCGGATGGTTAATGAGGAATGCGGGTAGTAACCCAAATACCCTATGGGCAGCCCAGCTGGGGGCTATGGCGCAAGTTAGTCTAGTTGGGTATGCAGTGGGGGGGGCTTTTTTAAGCCTGGGCTATTTTGATTTGCCGTATAACATGATGGCGCTGGTTATGTTGGCCAAAAAGTGGGTAACATCTGAAATGTGGCGAAACGCAGAGCTAGAGAAAGAATATTGAGTTTTTTATCTTCCAGAGCTTGAGAGAAGTTTGCGTATATTACGGATTTGTGTGATTGCCCAGCGATCAAAGAAGTAATATTTTAGTGAGCGTCTCGGTATAAGTTCTTTATCTTCGGCTTCAAGATAAAGTGAGTTAATGTGATATGTCAGTACTGACAAACCCAGTTCTTTTATGCGGAATTTAATCAGTTGATTCTGGAAATGTCTCAGGCTATATCGTTTGAGGCGGCGAATGTAAAATGCTGGGTCATAAAGAGATGCTCGCAGGATTGATTCGTATCTGAAAGTTGCGGAAGGTACTACTTGGACAAGGTCGAGATTCCATTGGGCACTTGGGTCGAGATTCCATAGAGCAAGAGCTCCAATCAGGCTGTCATCCCCGATCAATCCGTGCGGGAGTCGTATCTGTTTTATGCGTATCCTGGTGACGAAATCCTGTGAGAGTGCGTATAGATTACCTGCAAAACCACCTTTTGAAGTAATGATTGATCTGAAAATCCCCAGTGATAGGTTTCGGGAACTCGGAACACCTGAAACCGCGTTAATATCCGGATTGGATAGCAGGCGTTCTTCCAGGTGCTGCAGTGCCCCACTTTCAATCTGGCAATCTCCATCTGTAAAAAAATAAATTCCAGCTTCAGCAGCTACTTCATGCACAAAATAGTTCCACGCATTTGCTTTGTCGCCAGTTTTGAGATCAATAACTTTAACCCATGATGCTCTCTGGGCATATTCAGTTGCACGTATAACGGTATCGTCAGTACAACCATTTGCAATAACATAACATGTAGTGCCGTCAGGCAAAGGAGAAAGGCGCAACGCCTCAAGACAGGCGATTATTCTGCGAGATTCGTTGTGTGCAAAAATTGCCACGACGCGTTTTAGGGGGTTATTTATCTGTACCATGTCGTGTTGACTTGACTCTAAAAAGATATTTTTCCAGCTAAATATCCAAGGAAGGGTGATATTTTGTCAGTCTTTTCAGGCACTAAAACTGCTCAAAATGTGTTTTAGCAACCCCTGGCTAGCATTCTCTACCAGATCCAGCACTCTTTCAAATCCGTGGCTGCCGCCATAATATGGGTCGGGTACTTCTTGGTGGATTTTCCATTGATCACTATATTGCAGTAACAATCCCAGTCGATCGGTATATTGTGGCGGGCAGCTTTGCCGTAACTCTTCCAGGTTATGGTGATCCATAGCCAGGACGTACTGAAAATGTGAAAAATCTTCTTGTGCAACTCTCCTGGCGCGTAAACTTTGTAAATTGTAGCCTCGTTTGAGCGCAGCTTGCTGTGAACGCCGATCCGGTGGTTCACCGATGTGGTAAGCATGTGTTCCGGCAGAATCTATATAAAAAAGGTGTTCCAGTCCGGCGGATCTGACATGGTGGTTGAAAACTGCATCTGCGGTGGGTGATCGACAAATGTTTCCCATGCAAACAAACAATACTCCAATTTTTCTTACTCCAGAGTCTTTCATTTATCTAGTTGTTATAAACGATCAAAACCTTTTAATTATATCGCTGATCGTCAATGTTAATGGCCATTGACAGTCAAAATTCAGAGTTTCTGTTTCTTTTTCTGTCTGGTTCGAGATTTCCCCGGGATATATTCATAATGAGCAATCGTTGGCAGGCTGTTTTAAAAATAGCCACCTTCCTCAAACCTTATAAGTTATTGATAACCTGTAGTCTGGTGGCGCTATGCCTGACTGCTGGCATTACGCTATCGCTTGGGCAGGGAATACGGCTGATGGTGGATCGTGGTTTAGCTGGGCATTCATCAGAACTGCTCGCTCAGTATGTGCTGATTTTTTTGTTGATGGTGGTATTGCTCGCGATAGGCACATTTGCGCGTTATTACTGGGTAACCTGGCTGGGGGAGCGGGTGATTGCGGATATTCGCCGTAAGGTTTTTGCACATTTGATCGAATTACACCCGGGTTTCTTTGAAGCCAATCGCAGTCTTGAAATCCAGTCTCGCCTGACTGCGGATATGACTCTGTTGCAATCTGTGGTGGGATCGTCCATTTCAGTAGCACTACGTAACCTGATTATGTTGGTCGGTGGCGTTATCTGGTTGTTTATCACCAATGTCAAGCTGACAGTGATTGTCATGCTCAGTATCCCGCTGGTTATCGCTCCTATCTTATTGTTCGGCCGACGTGTACGTGTACTGTCGCGGCAAAGTCAGGATCGGGTGGCCGCCGTCGGTGCTTATGTCGGAGAAATGCTCGGGCAGATCAAGACAGTGCAGGCATACAATCATCAGCCAGTGGATAAAATGCGTTTCGATCAGCATGTGGAGGATGCATTCCATATCGCCCGTCAGCGGACATTGCAGCGTGCCTGGCTGGTTGCGGTGGTGATCGTCCTGGTATTTGGCGCGATTGGCATGATGCTCTGGGTTGGTGGCATGGATGTGATTGAAGGTAAAATCAGTGGGGGAGAGCTGGCAGCATTTGTTTTCTACAGCATCATCATCGGTTCGGCGGTGGGATCGGTATCCGAAGTGCTGGGAGAATTACAGCGCGCTGCGGGAGCTGCCGAGCGCACCATGGAACTGCTGGAAGAGCCAAGTCTCATTTGTTCACCCGCCAATCCTTGCCGACTGGCGGTGATAACAGGAAATATTGCGTTCCAGCATATTGGTTTCACCTATCCATCCCGACCGGAAGTACAAATCATCCATGATTTTTCATTAGCGATACAGCCGGGGGAGACTCTGGCGCTGGTCGGTCATTCGGGTTCAGGCAAGTCAACCCTGTTTGATTTGTTGTTGCGTTTTTATGATGTGCAGTCTGGTTGTATTACATTGGAAGAGACCGATATACGTGATCTGGGTTTATCAGATCTCCGGCGTTATTTTGCGTTAGTCTCCCAGAATCCCGCGCTGTTTCACGGCACCATTGCCGAGAATTTGCGCTACGCTCGTCCGGATGCAGCAGATGTTGATGTTGAAATGGCGGCTAAGGCGGCTTTCATCCATGATTTTATTATTTCCTTGCCGCAGGGTTACCAGACACACTTGGGTGATACCGGGCTGGGATTATCCGGTGGCCAGAAGCAACGGTTGGCCATTGCCCGGGCGATACTGGCAGATGCTCCGGTTTTATTGCTGGACGAGGCTACCAGTGCGCTGGATAGCCAGAGTGAACATTGGGTGCAGCAGGCAATTGCCAAATTGAGTGCTGGCCGGACAACAATTGTCATAGCCCATCGCTTGAGCACGATTATCTCTGTTGATCGCATAGCCCTTATCCATCATGGCCGCTTGGAAGCGTTGGGGACTCATGCAGAATTGATGAAATCCAGTGATCTTTACGCGCGCCTGGTGATATCACAATTTCAGAATCCAGCTTGAGTACTATAGGTTTTGGCTGGAGTTTCTGGTGAAGTTGTGCCGCATGTCGGGCAATGCGGATCTTTACTTAACTTGAGTGACCGCCAGCGCATGGTTAATCCATCCAGGAGCAACAAACGGCCATGGAGAGTTTCGCCGATTCCCAGCAATACCTTGATAGTTTCAGCTGCCTGAATACAACCGATAATGCCGGTTAGTGGAGAAAATACGCCCATTACTGCACATGCAGGATCATCGCTTTCTCCCGAATCCGGAAACAGGCAGTGGTAGCAGGGGCTGTCGTGATGGCGCAGATCAAATACAGTAACTTGTCCGTTAAACCGGACGGCGGCTCCAGAAATTAATGGTTTGCGATGAATGAGGCAGGCCTGATTAAGCAGATGGCGCGTTAGGAAATTATCACTGGCATCCACTACAGCATCAATCTTGCTAATTTCTTTGTGTAATAGATCAGCAGTCGCTCGCTCCGGCAAGGAGATGATTTCTATCTCTGGGTTGATACGTAACAAGGAGTCTTTGGCGGAATTGGCCTTAAATTTACCAATCGAGGCAGTTTCGTGCAGAATCTGGCGTTGCAGGTTGGTCAGATCAACCTGATCGTGGTCGCAAACAACCAGTTTTCCCACACCGCTGGCAGCAAGGTAAAGTGCGGCAGGGGAACCCAAGCCACCTGCTCCCAAAATAAAAACACTGGATTGCGTTAAATTTTTCTGGCCGGAAATGTCAATTTCCGGTAGTAAAAGGTGGCGGCTGTAACGTAACAGCTGTTGATCATCCACGTTGCCTTGCCGCCACCCATCCAGAAAGAATCAGCCTTGGGTTGCTTTGGCCGTTTTCTGTTTGGGTTTCTGTGCCATGGATTTCAAATGACCGACTGCCTTGGCCAGAAGTACATCATCTTTGGATCCAAATTCCATGGGTTCATGTTTTTTTTGTTTTTTATCCACCTTGTTTTTTGATTCCTTGGAAGATTGCGTAGCTTTTTTATCGGAACCTGGTTTTTGTTCAGCTTTTTCTTCCTGGCTATTGCTGAGATGGCGATTAAGATCGGCTTCCCTTAACAGGCGTGAGTTGTTATCAGTTTCTTCATCCAGTATGTCTGGTGTGATGCCTTTCGCCTGTATCGACTGACCATTGGGTGTGAAGTAACGTGCTGTTGTCAGCTTGATGGCTGTATTGTTACTGAGAGGCAGGATGGTTTGTACGGATCCTTTGCCAAAGGTTTGCGATCCCATAACAATGGAGCGTTTGTGATCCTGCAGGGCACCTGCCACAATTTCCGAAGCGGAGGCCGAGCCGCCGTTGACCAGCGTCACCATGGGTATGGTTTTGATACTTTGAGGAAGGTTGGCCAGGAAGTCGCGACCTGAACCGCGGAGGTAATATTCTGCGTTGGCACGTAGCTGCATCTTGGCGTCACTGGTACGGCCTTCGGTATAAACCACTAATGCATTATTTGGCAGGAAAGCAGCCGAGACAGCGACCGCACTGTTCAGTAACCCGCCGGGATCATTACGCAAATCCAGAACAAGACCCTTCATGGGAACCTTGCTTTCACTGTAAAGTTTGGTGATGGCTTCCGCCAGATTTTCGCCAGTGCGTTCCTGGAACTGGGTAATGCGAATATAGGCATAACCTGGTTCAACAAGTTTAGATTTGACACTGTCAATTTTAATAACGGCTCGAACAAGCGTGAAGGTAAGTGGTTCCGCTTCCCCTTCACGGACAACGGTCAGTGTGATCGGTGTATCCGGTTTTCCTCGCATTCGTTTGATGGCATCGTTAAGAGTCATGCCTTTAACTGCAGTGTCATCAATTTTAATGATTAAATCGCCAGTTTTAATACCTGCGTGGAAGGCTGGAGTGTCTTCAATGGGGGAAATGACTTTCACCAGACCATCTTCCATTGTCACCTGGATGCCTAATCCGCCAAATTCTCCTTGTGTGCCAATCTGTAGTTCTTTGTATTCCTCGCTATCGAGAAAGGCCGAATGTGGATCCAGCCCAACCAGCATTCCGTTAATTGCTTCTGTAATCAGTTTTTTATCTTCAACGGGCTCAACATAATCGCTTTTGATGCGACCAAAAACCTGTGAGAACGTACGCAATTCCTCTATTGGAAGGGTTTGCAATTCCTCCTTGATTTCCTTGTCGGCGATGGCGGAGAAATTCAGGCTGACCATAATTCCGGCAATGATGCCGATAAAAACCAGCCCCGTTTTTTTCATAAAATTACGCATGATATATTTGCTCCGCACTTGTCTTTTCGGAAGATTTTGTAAATAACAATTTGAAATTTAACTGTGTGATTATAAGAAATGTTTGTGATGTTACTTTAAGTTTACCCAACCCAGCGGATCAAATGGCTTGCTCTGATATCTGAGTTCAAAATACAAACCAGTTTCAGCATTTCCGCCACTGTTGCCGACGGTTGCTATCGTATCACCACTTTTCACCTTACTGCCTATACGTTTGTGGATGGATTCATTGTTTCCATACAGGCTCATGTAATAGTTTCCATGATCCAGAATTATTAAATTTCCAAATCCACGCAACCAATCAGCAAATATGACTTCTCCATTTGCAATGGCTTTAACTTCATTTCCACCAGCGGAGCGGATAAATAACCCCTGCCACTTGATGCTTCCGCTTTCACGTGGACTGCCAAAGCGGTTAGTGAGTTCCCCTTTTATAGGCAATCGTAATTTACCTTTTAATGCCGCAAAAGAACCTTTATATGCCGTTGTGTCAGGTAGCTGGTCATTATGTAGCGAGGGCTTGCCATTTATTTTGGCTGGAATGTTTTTTTTCTGAGCAAGTTGTTTATTAAGTTTCTCAATCAACTGTGAAAGATGTTGCTCATCTTGCCTTAGATTATCAATTTTCTTTTGCTGGCGAGTTACTTCTTCGGAAAGATGCGTCAGAAATTCAATTTGTCGGTTTTTTTCTTTCTCAAGCAACTGTTTTTGAAGAGTTTGTTCGCTGTGGATTTGTTTCAAAGATTCGCTTTGTATCCGGCTTTCGTGGATCAGGGTGTCCAAAGCTATTTGTTGATTGTGTAAGTGATCTATATTTTTTGAACGAGCTTGAGCAATATAACTGTAATAATGAAAATTTCGTTCGAGTTGGCTAGGATTTTTTTGACCGAATAGTAATGGAAGATAATGATCGTGCTTTGCCAGATGCTGATGATAAATCAGATTACCAAGTTGTATTCGCGTGGATCTGATGTCTTCCTGAAGCAAAATAGATTTGTTCCGTAGTTGATCCAGCTTTGATTCCGCATCTTTTTTCTGTTGTGCAAGCTGGGAGAGATTGTTGTAGAGATTGTTTATCGAACGTTCGGAATCGCGCAACACATCAGCTGCTTTGGTCTTGGATGATTTTTTATTTGCTAAATCTTTTTGTAAAACATCTATGCGATTACGCAATTCCTGTAATTGTTTATGATTATCCCGGTGTGCTTGCTGAGGGATTGCATGCGACAAGGGAGATGCAAAAATACTAACCAGGAAAAACAGATGAGTTAACCTAAGGAACCTCTGAAAAACTACCTGCGTTGTCATTTTTGCATTAAACATCGGCTCAAGATGCTCATTTATTACGTATAAATCCCGCTTTTTACCCGGCGCGAGCGCCTCTCCCTGCGGGCTAACCTTCCGGCGGTTCGCTGCGTTTTACTTGCATCACCGATTTTTACCTTGAATTGACTACCTCGCTGATGTTTTTCAGAGATTCCCTAAGCAAATCCCTTGTTTTCCGAGATAGGTGTTAATGTGCTGATTTCAGATTGGCAATTGGTGAGACAGTTATCAAGCTCCGGATTTGCCTTGACTGGCAACAGCTGAAATTGCTTCATCAATCTGACTGCTATCGCCCAGATAGTAGCGGTTAAGGGGTTTCAGGTTGTCATCCAATTCATAAACCAATGGAATTCCTGTGGGTATGTTGTAGTTCAAAATATCTTGATCAGAGATGTTGTCGAGATGTTTGACCAATGCACGTAGTGAATTTCCATGTGCCGCGATAATAACCTTCCTGTCTGCCAGAATTTGCGGTGCAATTGATTGGTTCCAGTAAGGAAGAAATCTTGCCACAGTATCCCTGAGGCTCTCGGTCAGGGGGATATCGCTAGCTGGTAGGTGTTTGTAGCGAAGGTCAAGACCGGGGTAACGTTCGTCATCTGCTTTGATGGACGGCGGACGAATATCGTAACTTCGCCGCCAGATGAGTACTTGGTCATCTCCATATTGTTTCGCTGTTTCCGCTTTGTTTAATCCCTGTAGTGCACCGTAATGGCGTTCATTAAGTCGCCAATTGAGCTCGATAGGGATCCACATCTGATCCATTTCATCCAAAGCTATCCATAAAGTGCGAATTGCGCGTTTGAGAAGAGAAGTATGCGCTATATCGAAGATAAATCCGTTTTCTCGGAGTAGTTGGCCAGCTTTTCTGGCTTCCTTTAAACCCTTGGGCGTTAAGTCAACATCGGTCCAGCCGGTGAAGCGATTTTCTTGATTCCAGATGCTTTCTCCATGTCGCAGGAGAACGAGTTTTTTCATGTCAACCTTAATTAAACGAACGAGGAAGCTAGGCAAAATAAAGGGTTAGCATTTTAGTATAATTTGACAATAAACGCAGCAAATCGGAGTGGTTTTTACCATGGCGAAACCAGCCTGATTGTGTTGGCATTGACGCATCTTGGTTTCGCAGGTAGCATCCCGGGGTTTTATAAGTCCGTGATCGGGATAGGCAAGGGAGGGTGATAGTGGGGCGTACAAAGATTGTAGCCGGTAACTGGAAAATGCATGGCAGCTTGAATCAGAATCAGGCATTGCTTGAAGTGGTTGTTTCAGAAACCCGGTCAATGCAGAATGCTTCATGTGTAGTATGTGTGCCTTATCCCTACATACCGCAAGCCAAATCGTTACTCCAGGATTCTCATGTAGCATGGGGCGCGCAGAACATTAGTCAGCACCATCAGGGAGCTTATACGGGAGAGGTTTCGGCAGAAATGCTGGCGGAATTTGGGTGTCAATATGCGATAGTAGGACATTCCGAACGGAGATTGCTGTTTGGCGAGGGGAATAAGGTTGTAGCCGAAAAATTTAAAGCGGCGCAGCAGTGCTCGATAATACCCATACTTTGTCTGGGTGAGACATTGGAGCAGCGTGAATCAGGTGAAGCTGAGCAAGTGATTGCCAGGCAGCTTGATGCTGTAATAGATTTGCTGGGTGTTGAGGCTCTGGAGAGATCGGTGATAGCCTATGAGCCGGTGTGGGCAATCGGGACGGGTAAAACTGCAACACCGCAACAGGCGCAAGATGTTCATAAATTTATAAGAAACCGGATTGCAATACAAAACAAAAGGATAGCCGAAGATATCCGGATACTTTATGGTGGGAGTGTAAAAGCAAGTAATGCAGTTGAATTAATCGCGATGCCGGATATTGATGGTGGATTGATCGGTAGTGCTTCATTAGTTGCGGCAGAATTCATATCAATTTGTATGGCAACACAGAATTAATTAAGGGTGGCATATCGTGGAAACATTGATTTGGTCAGTGCATGTACTTTCTGCTGTTGTAATTATTACTCTAATTTTATTGCAGCAGGGTAAAGGTGCGGATATGGGTGCTGCTTTTGGAAGTGGGGCTTCCGGAAGTTTGTTTGGTGCAAGCGGGTCAGCTAACTTCTTGAGCAGGATGACAGCTTTGGCTACGGCAATTTTTTTTATTACCAGCCTGACGTTAACTTATTTTTCCAGTGAAAATAACATTGGTAGTGAGAGTGTTATGCAAAAAATGGATATAAAGTCAGGTGGGGGGGTGGAGCATCCTGAAAATAAAAGCAAAGCTAAAGCTGCTGATAATGGGGAAATAGGATCATCTTCGAAAGCGAGCGAGATACCCGAATAATATTAAGGCAGAAATAGATAAATTAGTTGGCCGACGTGGTGGAATTGGTAGACACGCCGTCTTGAGGGGGCGGTGGCGAAAGCTGTGCGAGTTCGAGTCTCGCCGTCGGCACCACAAAAAACATCAAAATAAACCAAGATTGCTACTTCTGGTAAAGGCGTAAAAAATGCTAAGCAGTATGCTTGGGAATTATTTCCCAATTTTGTTATTTATATTGGTTGGTCTGGCAATTGGTATCCTGTGTATGGTGGCAGGTTGGTTTCTTGCTCCAAACAAGCCGGATGTTGAAAAATTATCACCTTATGAATGTGGGTTTGGTGCGTTTGAAGATGCGCGTATAAAATTTGACGTACGTTACTATTTGATCGCAATCTTGTTCATATTATTCGACTTGGAGATTGCATTCCTATTTCCGTGGGCTGTGGTCTTGAAAGAAGTGGGATTGTTTGGCTTTGTTGCCATGTTGGTGTTTCTTGGTCTGCTTGTAGTCGGATTCGTTTATGAATGGGTTAAAGGCGCTCTGGAATGGGATTGAAAAATGGGTATTGAGGGGGCATTAGACAAGGGGTTTGTAACTACAAATCTTGATTCTTTGATCAATTGGGGGCGCACTGGCTCAATGTGGCCTATGACCTTTGGGTTGGCGTGTTGTGCTGTCGAGATGATGCAAACAGGTGCATCCCGTTACGATCTGGATCGGTTTGGAATTGTTTTTCGTCCTAGCCCCCGTCAATCTGATGTCATGATTGTTGCTGGAACCCTGTGTAACAAGATGGCCCCGGCTTTGCGTAAAGTTTATGATCAAATGGCCGAACCTCGTTGGGTTATCTCGATGGGGTCTTGTGCAAATGGTGGCGGATACTACCACTACTCTTATTCAGTTGTACGTGGTTGTGACCGGATAGTGCCGGTTGATATTTATGTGCCTGGATGTCCACCTACAGCCGAAGCATTGTTGTACGGAATTATCCAGTTACAAAATAAAATCAAGCGAACCAATACAATCGCGCGTTAAGGGACTGAAATGACAGACAGCCGCCTTGAAAAGCTTGCAAAGCATTTAGAAAAAATATTAGAAGGTCAAGAAATTGATATAAGTCGCGCGCTTGGAGAAATCACGGTATTAGTGCATTCCCGTGATTTGCTTGGGGTAATCGAAATATTGAAAACTCATGAGGATTTGGGGTTTGATACGCTAATTGATTTGTGTGGCGTGGACTACAGCGAGTATTCAACTGAAACATATGCGGGATATAAAAGGGGAGATAGGCGATTTGCTGTTGTGTATCACCTGCTTTCGGTTAAGCATAATTACAGATTGCGTGTGCGTGTCTTTGTGGAGGATAACGAATTTCCTGCGATTGATTCAGTAATGTCAATATGGCCATCAGCTAACTGGTTTGAGCGGGAGGCGTTTGATTTATTTGGAATTATATTTAACAACCATCCTGATCTTCGAAGAATTCTTACAGATTATGGATTTATCGGAAATCCGTTTCGTAAAGATTTTCCATTATCTGGGCATGTGGAAATGAAGTATGATCCAGATCAAAAACGTGTCATTTATCAACCTGTTACAATAGACCCCCGTGAAGTTACACCTTACATTATCCGCGAAGAACAATATGGCAGGGAAAAGGTGTGAGCAAATTGCGAGTGGTTGTCGGCATAAGTGAAATTTCTAAAAAGGTATTTAAGTAATGGCTGAGATTCGTAATTACACCATGAATTTTGGGCCGCAGCATCCTGCAGCACATGGTGTTTTGCGCTTGGTAATGGAACTGGATGGGGAGGTGATTCGGCGTGCTGATCCTCATATAGGGTTGCTTCATAGAGCCACTGAGAAGCTGGCGGAAAATAAAACCTACCTACAGTCAGTGCCATACATGGATCGTCTGGATTATGTGTCCATGATGGTGAACGAGCATGCATATGTGATGGCCATCGAAAAGTTGCTTCAAATTGAAGTGCCAATCAGGGCTCAATATATTCGTGTTATGTTTGATGAAATAACGCGAATTCTTAATCACTTACTATGGTTGGGTGCTCATGCATTAGACGTTGGTGCCATGACAGTCTTTCTATACGCTTTTCGTGAAAGAGAAGATTTGATGGATTGTTACGAAGCAGTGTCAGGAGCCCGGTTGCACGCGGCATATTATAGACCAGGTGGAGTTTATCGTGACTTGCCTGACAGCATGCCGCAGTACCAATCGTCAGCAATACATGATGAAAAAGATACTCGGGCGCGTAATGAAAATAGGCAGGGATCATTACTTGATTTTATTGAGGATTTTACGCATCGATTTCCAAGTTACATTGATGATTATGAAACATTATTAACTGATAACCGAATTTGGAAACAACGTTTAGTTGATATTGGCGTTGTTTCTCCTGATCGAGCCAAAGCACTGGGTTTTAGCGGTCCGATGTTGCGAGGATCTGGTGTGGAATGGGATTTACGCAAGAAACAGCCGTATGAAGTTTATGATCAAGTAGATTTCGATATTCCTGTTGGGGTCAATGGCGATTGTTATGATCGATATTTGGTGCGTATTGAGGAAATGCGACAATCAAACAGGATAATCAAGCAATGTATTGACTGGCTAAGGGAAAATACAGGTCCTGTCATTACAGATAATTTAAAGGTAGCACCTCCTTCCAGGTTAGCTATGAAGCAGAATATGGAGGAGATGATCCATCATTTCAAATTATTTACAGAGGGTATGCATGTTCCTCGTGGAGAGGCTTATGCTGCTGTGGAGCATCCTAAAGGTGAGTTTGGTATTTATATTATCTCGGATGGAGCCAATAAGCCTTATCGTTTAAAAATTCGTGCTCCTGGATTTGCACATTTAGCAGCATTGGATGAAATGACTCGGGGGCATATGATTGCCGATCTCGTGGCTATTATTGGCACCCAAGACATTGTATTCGGTGAAATAGACAGATGAGTCAACCAATGTTAAGTGCAGAAGCTCTAAAAAAAATTGATCGGGAAATTGCCAAATATCCTGCCGATCAAAAACAATCGGCTGTGATGTCGGCGCTAGCTATAGCACAGAGTGAGAAGGGTTGGTTAGCAACTGAGACAATGGATTTCATTGCTGATTACCTTGGGATGCCTTCAATTGCAGTCTATGAGGTTGCGACGTTTTACAACATGTATAACTTGAAACCGGTCGGGAGGTATAAGCTGACAGTTTGTACAAATCTGCCGTGTGCGTTATCCGGCGGGAATCAGGCAGCTGACTATATCAAACAAAGATTGGGTATAGGTTTCAATGAAACTACTGTTGACGGATTATTCACCCTTAAAGAAGGTGAGTGTATGGGTGCTTGTGGCGACGCTCCCGTACTTTTGGTTAACAACAAGCGTATGTGCAGTTTTATGACCGAAAGCCAGATTGATCAATTACTAGAAGAGTTAGGGGAATGAATCAACCAACTCAGGTTATCATGGCGGGTGTGGATACTGCCGACTCAGAAAATTGGCGACTAAAAAACTATCTGAAGCGCGACGGTTATACGGCACTTAAAAAAATTCTTTCACAGAAAATTTCTCCGGAAACCGTAATTGAAGAAGTCAAGAAATCAGCATTGCGGGGCAGAGGGGGGGCTGGTTTCCCTACCGGATTAAAATGGAGTTTTATGCCAAAACAGTATACGGGCGAGAAATACCTTGTCTGTAATTCTGATGAAGGTGAGCCAGGTACATTTAAGGATAGAGATATCATGCGCTACAATCCTCATATCCTGATTGAAGGTATGTTGATTGCTGCTTATGCAATGGGTATTCGAACGGGATACAACTATGTGCATGGTGAAATATGGGATGTGTATGAACGCATGGAAGAAGCTGTTGAGGAAGCCAATGCTGCCGGCTATTTGGGAGATAATATTCTAGGGTCTGGATTCAGTTTTCAGCTTTATAACCATCATGGGTATGGTGCGTATATATGTGGAGAAGAGACTGCACTGCTTGAATCAATAGAAGGTAAAAAGGGGCAGCCGCGTTTTAAACCTCCGTTTCCGGCAAACTTTGGTTTGTATGGTAAACCTACAACAATTAACAATACAGAGACATTTGCTTCCGTACCTTGGATTATCCGAAATGGAGGGGGACAGTATCTGCAGTTAGGTAAGCCTAATAATGGCGGAACCAAGATATTTTCAGTCTCTGGACATGTAAATAAACCGGGTAACTATGAAGTCCCGATGGGGACTCCTTTTGTAAAATTGCTTGAGCTTGCTGGTGGCATGCGAGGTGGTAGAAATCTGAAAGGGTGTATTCCTGGCGGATCATCAATGCCAATTCTTCCGGGTGATGTCATGATGGAAGTCGATATGGATTACGATTCAATAGCGAAAGCAGGTTCGATGTTAGGGTCAGGTGCAGTGATAATCATGGACGATACAACTTGTATGGTTCGTGCATTGGAACGACTATCCTATTTTTATTACGAAGAATCATGTGGACAATGTACTCCCTGCCGGGAGGGAACTGGATGGCTATACAGGATTATTAACCGGATTGAGCATGGGAAAGGGCGCGCAGAAGATCTGGATTTACTAAATAATCTTGCAGATAACATCCAAGGTAGAACAATATGCGCACTAGGCGATGCTGCTGCGATGCCAGTAAGAGCGATGTTGCAACATTTTTGGGATGAATTTGTTTTTCATATTGAGCATAAAAAATGTATGGTATAGCAGAGTCGTGACTTTTGATCGAATTTGTTTGACTCATAATGATTCCGGAATTGATTGCTAATGGTTAATATTGAAATTGATGGCAAACAGGTAACTGTTGAAAAGGGCAGTACTGTAATGGATGCTGCCAAACAGATTGGAATTTATATTCCTCATTTTTGTTATCACAAAAAATTATCAATAGCAGCAAATTGCAGAATGTGTCTTGTGGAGGTTGAGAAAGCGCCAAAGCCATTACCTGCTTGCGCAACCCCGGTTATGGAAGGAATGAAAGTAGCGACGCATTCCCAGCAGGCTGTAACAGCGCAAAAAGGTGTGATGGAGTTTTTGCTGATCAACCATCCGCTGGATTGCCCAATATGTGACCAAGGTGGTGAATGCCAATTACAAGATCTGGCAGTTGGGTACGGTTCAAGTGGTTCACGGTATCAGGAACCCAAGAGAGCGATAACCAACAAGAATCTTGGCCCCCTTATATCGACTGATATGACCCGTTGTATTCATTGTACGAGGTGTGTACGTTTCGGTCAGGAAATTGCGGGCATTATGGAGCTTGGAATGGCTGGTCGAGGCGAGCATTCCGAAATTCTTACTTTCGTCGGTAAAACTGTTGATTCGGAACTTTCTGGTAATGTTATAGATTTGTGTCCGGTAGGGGCATTAGTTAGCAAACCGTTTCGTTATTCAGCTCGAACTTGGGAGTTATCGCGCAGGAAATCAATCAGTCCGCATTGTGGGTTAGGCAGTAACTTGGTGGTGCAAGTGAAAAAAAATCGCGTTATGCGCGTATTGCCTCGTGAAAATGATGCTATAAACGAGTGTTGGCTATCTGACAAAGATCGTTTTTCATATGAAGGATTAAATTCGGAAGATCGTATAACGGTTCCGATGATCAAAAAATCCGGACAATGGCAACCCTGTGACTGGCAAGAGGCTTTGAACTTTGCAGTTGAAGGTATCAACAATGTTATAACAAAACAGGGTGCACAAAGTTTGGGTGCGTTGGGATCTCCCCATAGCACATTGGAAGAGCTCTATTTATTACAGAAATTGATGCGTGGACTAGGTAGTCATAATGTCGATCATCGGGTACGTCAGTCAGATTTTCGTGCAGATGCTGTTTTACGGGGAACGCCATGGTTAGGCATGAAGATTGCTGAGATATCACAGTTAAAAGCAATATTGATCATCGGCAGTACATTGCGAAAAGACCATCCCTTACTTGCCCAGCGTGTGCGACAAGCGGTAAAGCAAGGTGCGGAGTTAAATTTAATTAATCCGATTGGTGATGAGTTATTAACCAGAGTTTCCCGTAATGCTGTAGTTGCACCTTCGGCCATGTTGGACATGGCATTACAGGTGCTTAAAGCTACAGCAGATATTAAGGGTGTTTCCATACCTGGGCATATTAAATCTGTAGCAAGTAAAGTTGAAATTTCAGAAGTCGCACGAGGAATTGCAAATAGTCTTATTAATCAATCGCCTGCGGCCATTTTCTTGGGGAATATCGCACAGCATCATCCTCATTATGCTGATTTGCATTGTGTTGCACAGGCTATATCCAAAATAACAGACGCCCATTTTGGCCTTCTGGGTGAATCTGCTAACAGTGTAGGAGCATATTCTGCAGGTGCATTGCCATGGAATGCCGGAGTTAATATGGTAAACAAAACCATTTCCGATAAGGTCGGGTTAAATGCTGGGCAGATGTTGGGCTTGTGTACGACTGATGGTGATGCAGCCTGTAGTGCTTATATATTGTTGAATCTTGAGCCCGAGTTGGATTGCTACGATACAGGCCGGGCGGTTCAGGTATTGAAGAATGCAGGATTTGTAATTTCACTAAGCAGCTATAAGGGTAATATTGCCGAGTATGCTGATGTCATCTTGCCCGTGGCTCCTTTTACCGAAACTTCCGGAACTTTTATTAATACGGAAGGCAGAATCCAGAGCTTTAATGGAGTGGTGCCGTCGGCAGGAGAAACACGTCCTGCTTGGAAAGTGTTGCGAGTATTGGCAAATTTGATGCAACTGAACGGTTTTGAATATGATTCATCAGAACAGATTCGTGCCGAAATAATATCGGCTGATACTGAATTTGCTAGTGGTCTAAATAATGTTTTGGAAACCTACTCAATATCTGATACCAGCCAAAAAAATATTGGTATTGAAAGAATTGGGGAGGTAACAATTTATCAGGCAGATCCCATTGTAAGGCGTGCTGGATCACTTCAGAAAACACACGACTCAGCGCTTCCCATTGCTTTTGCTTCACCGATTTTACTTAACAAATCCGGAATAAAAACTGGAGAAACAGTTAAAGTTAAGCAACAAAGTAAAGAAATTCAAGTGGAGATTTCTTCAGATGCAAATTTGCCAGATAATTGTGTTCGACTAGCATGTGCCCATACACAGACATCCGAATTGGGTGGGATGTTTGATGAAATCAGGCTGGAAAAGTTATAAAAATCTAGATTTGAGATTCGATTAATGGATAACCTGCAACCGATATTTGAGCAATTGTTTGGCAATGAGTGGGGGGGGCCTCTCTTCTTGTTAGTAAAGAATCTACTGCTGATTTTTGCAATTATTGTTCCATTACTTTTGGCTGTTGCTTACCTCACCTTTGCCGAAAGGAAAATTATTGCTTATATGCAAGTCAGGGTAGGCCCAAATAGAGTTACCTTTTTTAGCATACCTTGGTTACGTGGTTGGGGGCAGCCGATAGCGGACGCTGTTAAGGCTGTCATGAAGGAAATTATTATTCCAACAGGTGCCAATAAATTTCTATTTCTAATTGCACCTGTACTATCTATCGGGCCTGCATTAGCTGCCTGGGCTGTGGTCCCGTTTTCACCGGAACTGGTATTGGCTGATATTAATGCAGGTTTACTTTATATATTAGCTATGACATCACTTGGTGTTTATGGAGTTATCATCGCTGGTTGGGCATCAAACTCTAAATATGCCTTTTTGGGCGCAATGCGTTCTGCTGCACAAGTTGTTTCATATGAATTGGCGATGGGATTTGCTCTGGTATGTGTTTTGATGATGTCTTCCAGTCTTAATCTAGGGGATATAGTAACAGGCCAAAAGGGAGATAGTTTCCTTAACTGGTATTTAATACCATTGTTTCCAATGTTTTTAATTTATTTTATTTCTGGAGTGGCGGAAACAAATAGGGCACCTTTTGATGTAGCAGAAGGTGAATCTGAAATTGTTGCGGGTTTTCATGTAGATTATTCAGGAATGGCCTTCACGGTGTTTTTTCTTGCTGAATATGCCAATATGATTCTGGTTGCAACTCTGACAAGTATTATGTTTCTTGGTGGTTGGTTGCCTCTTGTTGACATTGCACCTTTGAATCTTATTCCAGGCATGGTGTGGTTACTAATGAAAATAGCCTTCATGCTGTTCTTTTTTCTTTGGTTTCGTGCCACTTTCCCGCGTTATCGATATGACCAGATTATGAGGTTGGGCTGGAAAATTTTTATTCCGATTACACTTGTCTGGATTGTTTTACTGGGTATTGTGATGCAGCTGCCGGAATCAGTTCTGCAGAGTTTTCCTCTTAATCTCTGGTTTAACTGAGGGGGATTAGTAAAATGGATCGTATCAAGCAGTTTTTTAAATCCTTACTATTGTTTGAGTTGTTGAAAGGAATGAAAGTAACTGGGCGCTATATGTTTGCTCCCAAAATTACAGTTCATTACCCAGAAGAAAAAACTCCACAATCACCTCGTTTTAGGGGGTTGCATGCTTTACGGCGATATCCTAATGGCGAAGAGCGATGTATAGCATGTAAGTTATGCGAGGCAGTTTGTCCTGCTATGGCGATTACAATTGAATCAGAACAGCGTGATGATAGTACACGGCGCACAACGCGTTACGATATTGATTTAATTAAATGTATTTTTTGTGGATTTTGTGAAGAAGCCTGTCCGGTAGACGCAATCGTTGAAACTCGTGTTCTGGAATATCATGGCGAGGTTCGTGGAGATTTAACCTATACAAAAGAAATGTTACTAGCAGTGGGTGATCGTTACGAAGATCAAATTGCCAAAGACAGAGCTGCTGATGCTCCTTATCGCTAAACAAAAACTTTTAAGTTATGAATTTTCAAGATTTCGTGTTTTATAGCTTGGCTTGTGTGGTAGTGATAGCCGCTTTGGGTGTAATTACACTTCGTAATCCGGTTCATTCAGCATTATTACTAGTGCTCGCATTTGTGACTTCTTCAGGGTTATGGCTATTACTGGAAGCGGAATTTCTAGCGATAGCTTTAGTATTGGTATATGTGGGCGCTGTAATGGTGTTATTTTTGTTCGTTGTCATGATGTTGGATATTAATTTGGATCGTATGCGTGAAGGTTTCTGGAAATGGTTCCCATTTGGTGCGATTCTAGCTTTAATTATGACAAGTGAAATGGGTATGGTCTTGATGAGCAAGCAATTTGGATCTGATAGTTTGGAAATTCCAGTACCAAAATCAGTTGATTACAGCAATACCAGAGAACTTGGTCGCCTGCTCTATACCGATTATGTTTATGCTTTTGAACTTGCAGCAGTGATTCTTTTGGTAGCAATGGTTGCGGCTATTGCCATAACACTGCGTTATCGTACCGATAAAAAATCTTCCAATGCTTCAAAACAAGTAGCTGTTACTCGAGAAAGCCGCCTAAAAGTTTTATCCATGCCAGCAGAAAGGAAAGAATAATTTTCTCAGAATCTTATTTATTTCCTTATTTCTTTCATCTAAAAGGTAATTATCTTGGTATCACTATCACATTATCTTGTGTTGGGTGCGATTCTGTTTGCCATTGGGGTCGTTGGTATTTTTCTTAATAGGAAAAATGTCATTATCCTGTTGATGTCAATAGAGTTAATGCTATTGGCTGTTAACATGAATTTTATTGCTTTTTCATACTATTTGCAGGATATAGCAGGTCAGATTTTTGTGTTTTTTATACTGACAGTTGCTGCTGCTGAAGCTGCTATTGGATTGGCAATTTTAGTTGCGTTATTTAGAAATCTGCGAACCATTAATGTAGATGATTTAGATAAGTTAAGAGGTTGAACTTCACTCTTTTCTTTGGAAAAGAAGTTTGATAACCCGATTCTGGTATTTGATGGCTTAAATGGAAAATCTTTATTTATTGATTCCGATGGCACCTTTATTAGGAGCCATGATTGCTGGTCTTTTTGGTCGGCATATAGGTTTGGTATGGAGTCATCGTGCAACCATTACCTTGGTAGCATTGTCGCTCATTTCATCTATTCTTGTTTTTATTGATGTGTTACAGGGGAATACCTATAACGGTAGTGTTTATACTTGGATGACATCAGGCGAAACAATCTTTGAAGTTGGTTTTCTGATCGACACATTATCAGCCACGATGATGGTTGTTGTTACTAGCGTATCACTCATGGTACACATTTATACGATTGGGTATATGCATGGTGATCCGGGTTATCAACGATTTTTTAGCTATATCTCTCTTTTTACGTTTTCGATGTTGATGTTGGTCATGTCCAATAATTTCCTGCAGTTGTTTTTTGGCTGGGAAGCTGTTGGGCTAGTTTCTTACCTGTTAATTGGGTTCTGGTACACGCGATCAACGGCTATTTATGCCAACTTGAAAGCATTTCTTGTCAATAGGGTAGGTGATTTTGGCTTTTTGCTTGGTATCGGCTTGGTTTTAATGTACTTTGGAACATTGGATTATGAGCTGGTATTTACTCATGCTGAACATATGGCATCTCGTTCGGTGGAGATAGTGCCTGACCAGCCTTGGATGTTAATGACAGTAATTTGTTTATTGTTGTTTGTAGGAGCAATGGGTAAATCAGCACAATTTCCGTTGCATGTTTGGCTGCCAGATTCGATGGAGGGTCCAACACCTATTTCAGCTCTTATACATGCAGCTACCATGGTGACAGCTGGTATTTTTATGGTGGCTCGTATGTCACCTTTGTTTGAACATTCTGAAACTGCATTGTCCGTTGTTCTGATTATCGGAGGAATTACGACTCTGTTTATGGCATTGGTCGCAGTAGTACAGAATGACATCAAACGAGTTGTTGCATTTTCTACGTTGTCCCAGTTAGGTTATATGACAGTTGCCTTGGGTGCATCGGCTTACTCAGCGGCTGTTTTTCATTTGATGACACATGCCTTTTTTAAGGCAGTTCTTTTTCTTGGAGCCGGTTCAGTTATTATCGCCATGCACCATGAGCAGGACATGCGGAAAATGGGCGGACTTAGAAGATATATGCCCATAACTTTTGTGACCATGTTTATTGCTGCTTTGGCCAGTGCGGGTGTTCCTGGTTTTTCGGGATTTTTTTCAAAAGATGCAATTATTGAGGCGGTGCAGTTATCTCAAATTAGCGGGTCGGGGTTCGCCTATTTTTGTGTTCTAACAACAGTTTTTGTGACTGCGTTATACACGTTTAGACTGATGTTCATGACTTTTTATGGGAAGCCACGCATGGATGAGCATACCCGGGAGCATTTGCATGAATCACCTTGGGTTGTGACGGTCCCGTTGACTGTGTTGGCAATTCCTACGATTGCTTCAGGTTGGCTAATTGGCGTGATACTTTTTGGGGATTATTTTTCTGGTGTAATAGAAGTGCAGGCTCAACATGATGTGGTTGCTGCCATGGGTGAACATTACACAGGAATCATGGGTATGATCATTCACTCCTTTTCAACCATTCCATTCTGGCTAGCAATGGCTGGGATCTTTACAGCTTGGTTTCTATATCAGTATAAGGTTGAGCTTCCAGGAAAAATCAAGAGTATTGCAGGACCTGTTTATACTCTTCTGGATCGTAAATATTACATCGACGAATTTTATTCGTGGTTATTTGCCGGTGGATTGCGTTCATTAAGTAATTTTCTCTGGAAGTATGGAGATATCAAGGTTATTGATGGTTTGATGGTAAATGGTTCAGCCAAGTTTGTAGCCTGGTTTTCTGCTTTGGCGCGCCGTTTCCAATCTGGCTATATTTATCATTATGCGTTTAGCATGATTGTGGGTGTTTTTATATTGATGAGTTTGTGGCTCTATCAGTTCTAGGATTCAGAGACGAAGTAGTTTTTTAGTCTATCTGAGATAAATAAAACGCATAGATATGCAATTCGAGACGAAAAGATCATGTTGTTTGGATTTCCACTGTTAAGTCTGATTATCTGGCTGCCAATCATTTTTGGTTTGGTCGTGTTAGTAATGGGTGATCGGAATATAAGATCTGTACGCTGGCTTTCTCTAACTGGGGCTATAGTCGGGTTTTTGGTAGCGCTTCCGCTATATAGCGGATTTGATCCATCAACGAGCGCAATACAATTTACTGAGCATACTGCTTGGTTTGAGCGACTGAATGTTTATTACTCTTTGGGAGTGGACGGTATATCAATGCCGTTGATCATTCTGAATTGCTTTATAACCCCAATTGTAATCATTGCTGGTTGGGAAGTTATTCGAGAGCGTGTATCCCAGTATATGGGTGCATTCTTGATAATGTCTGGCGTTGTTAATGGTGTATTTTCATCCTTGGACGCTATTTTATTCTATTCCTTTTGGGAAGCTTCACTCATCCCAATGTTTATTATTATCGGTGTATGGGGAGGGCCTAACAGGATTTACGCGGCCATTAAGTTCTTTCTTTATACCTTATTAGGATCGTTACTAATGCTCGTTGCCCTGATTTATCTTTACCAGGTTTCGGGTGGTAGCTTCTCAATTCTCGACTATCATCAGCTGCAACTGCCGATGACAGCACAAACTTTGATTTTCATTGCATTTGCGCTTGCATTTGCAGTCAAAGTTCCAATGTGGCCAGTACATACGTGGTTACCTGATGCGCATGTTGAAGCGCCTACAGGGGGGTCTGTTGTACTTGCTGCTATTTTGTTAAAGCTTGGTGGATATGGATTTCTCAGATTTTCCCTGCCGATTACTCCAGATGCAAGTCATGAGCTTTCAGGTGTCATGATTGCTTTGTCTCTCATTGCAGTTGTGTATATTGGAATAGTTGCACTGATGCAGCAGGATATGAAAAAACTGATTGCTTATTCATCTGTTTCTCATATGGGATTTGTAACCCTGGGATTTTTTCTGTTCAATGCTTACGGAATTGAAGGGGCAATGGTGCAGATGATCTCTCATGGATTCATATCAGGAGCGATGTTTCTTTGTGTGGGAGTTTTATATGATCGTTTGCATTCTCGGCAAATTGCAGATTACGGTGGTGTTGTGAACAAAATGCCGATCTTTGCCGCACTCTTTATGCTATTTGCCATGGCTAATTCCGGTTTGCCTGGTACTAGTGGTTTTGTCGGTGAGTTTATGGTCATTATGGGGTCTATTGAAGTTAACTTCTGGTATGGTTTCTTCGCTGCACTTACTTTAATACTTGGCGCTTCCTATACTTTGTGGATGTATAAGAGAGTTATTTTTGGTGAAATTACCAATAGTAATGTGGCGGAATTAAAGGATATTTCTTCTCGTGAATTCTTAATCCTGGCTATTTTGGCTGTTCTGGTACTGGGTTTTGGCATTTATCCATTACCTCTTACTGAAATTATGCATGTCACTGTAGATAATTTGCTTGAGCATGTAGCGCAAACGAAGCTACCCCAATAACATTTTTTAGATGATATAGGTTTTTTCCTGACAGGAAATTAAGGATTTTTCATGGATTTTTTGTTACCTGACTTTACACCGGCCTACCCTGAAATTTTCCTGTTGTTCATGGTTTGTGTGGTGATGCTTGCTGATTTATTTGCCGGTGAAAAAAATCGTTATCTGGCATTCTATTTATCTCTCTTGACACTTGCTGGAGCAGCACTGATCACCTGTGGAGTGGCATCCTCCGATATTAGATATACATTTTTCGGTATGTTTGTCGGTGATGCGATGTCGGATACACTGAAATTGTTGATCTATCCGACAGTTGCAGCAGTTTTGGTTTATTCACGTTCTTATATTAGTGCCCGCGGTTTGTTGAGAGGTGAATTTTTTAGTCTTTCACTTTTTGCTACTTTGGGCATGATGGTGATGGTTTCTGCTAATCATCTAATTACGCTTTATCTGGGGCTTGAACTTCTCGCACTCTCACTTTATGCAATGGTAGCGTTACAACGTGAATCAGCCATCGCTACAGAGGCCGCTATTAAATTTTTCGTTTTGGGTGCATTGGCTTCCGGATTTTTACTTTATGGCATGTCAATGTTATATGGAGCAACCGGAACACTACAGTTACCAGAGTTGACGAAGGTCATTCAATCGGGTAAAGCAGACCATGAAATCTTTATTATTGGTTTGGTTTTTGTTGTGGCAGGCATCAGTTTTAAGTTGAGCGCTGTTCCTTTTCATATGTGGGCGCCTGATGTTTATGAGGGCGCCCCTACCGCAGTTACCTTATTCATTGGTTCAGCACCCAAGCTTGCTGCATTTGGTTTCGTTATGCGATTGTTGGTTGAAGGGCTGGGTGATCTTGTAGCAGATTGGCAGGGAATGCTTGTGATACTGGCTGTGGCTTCCATGGCTGTCGGAAATATCGTGGCGATTGCGCAACAAAATATCAAGCGGATGCTGGCATACTCCACGATTTCACATATGGGCTTTGTGCTGCTTGGCTTTATTGCAGCTGGTGAAAATGGTTACAGCGCTTCCATGTTTTATGTAATTGCTTATGTGCTGATGACCCTGGGAGCTTTTGGCATTATTCTGCTAATTTCCCGTGAAGGATTCGAAGCTGACAAGATTAGCGATTTCAAGGGGCTTAATCAACGTAGCCCATGGCTTGCTTTTATGATGTTGCTGGTGATGTTTTCGATGGCTGGGATTCCACCAATGATAGGTTTCTATGCAAAACTATCTGTTTTACAGGCTGCCTTGGAAGCTGGTTATATTTGGCTCGTAGTTGTGGCCGTTGTACTTTCACTGATCGGTGCGTTTTACTATTTGCGAATTATCAAATTCATGTATTTCGACATACCAGAGGAAGTTCAGCCGATATTATTCAGGCCAGATGTAAAGGTTCTTATTAGTTTGAATGGGCTGGCTATAGTTCTGTTGGGAATGTTTCCTCAAATGCTGATGGGGTTAAGTTTATCTGCCATCCAGCATTCGATGTGATTCAGGATTTTTGGATGGCAGGTGAATATTTTATGGTTTGTCGTAGCTGATACGATAGATCACGCCTGCCATCTCATCCGAGATTAGCAAGGCACCATCCGGCATTACTAAAACATCCACTGGCTTGCCCCAGGCTTCATTTTCCTGTAGCCAACCTTCTGCAAAGATTTCTTTCTTTGCAACCTTGCTTGCGTTATCAAGCTGTACCCGTTCAATACGATAACCAATCTTCTTGCTGCGATTCCATGAGCCGTGTTCTGCAATAAAGATATTGTTGCGGTATTCGGATGGAAACATTTCGCCTGTATAAAACCGTATTCCCATGGGAGCTACGTGAGGATCTAGTTCTGCGGCGGGAGGTATGAATTTATTACAATCATGCTTGGCTCCGAGTTTGGGATCGGCAACTTCTTTCCCATGGCAATATGGAAAGCCAAAATGTAAATCTTGTTTGGGAGCATGGTTTAGTTCATCTGGTGGTAAATTGTCTCCCATCCATTCCCGGCTGATATCGGTAAACCAAAGTTCCTTAGTAACCGGATGCCAATCAAAACCTTCAGTATTACGCACACCTTTGGCAAATATTTCGTAGTTTGAGCCATCGGGCCGGATGCGTGTAATAAGCGCTTGCTGATCAAGATTCAATTCACAAGCGTTGCAAGTCGAGCCTATCGGGACATAGAGCCAGCCATCCGGTCCAAACCCGATAAAGCGTCGGCCATGATAGGTTTCCTTGGGATAATCGGCCGTTATAATGTGCGGCTGTGCGGGTTGATCAAGTTGATTCTCGATATTTTCGAATCGAAGAATTTTGTTCACTGAAGAAACAAACAGGGCTCCATCGTGAAAAGCAACTCCGGCCGGCATTTTCAGTTTGCTGGCTATGATTCGGATTTGGCGTTTTCCTTCATTCTCAGTAATGGCGTAAACGTTACCGGCCGATTTAGAACCGACAAATACCGTACCTTTATCGCCTAGCGCCATTGCATGCGCATCCGGTACATTAGCCCATACGCTGATAGAAAAACCGGAGGGCAAGTTGATATTTCCAATAGGCAGCTCCGGCGTCTGAGCATTGTTTTGAAAACTAAGCGCACATAGTGACGCCATTAAAATAAAAGATGAAAATTTCATACAATTGAAAAAGTGAAAAATTACAGAACTAGGACTTCAATGTTGAAGTAACTCGGATCCAAATAAAGTTTCGGGCAGTGCCTGAAATCTATGCGTGCGATGGTTTACGGCTATCCTTCCTGCTTGATGATCTTCCAGGCGCTAAATAAATAATTTTGTAACCCAGCCACTACTACACGCATCCTGTTGGTTTATTTGGCTTGAAATCAGTAAACCTGATCACACAATGGTAGCGTATTTTTTAAGGAGAAAAGCATGCAAACTGCGGAAAACATCGAACATCTTAACTTCCAGGCTGAATCAAACCAGCTTTTGAAGCTGATGATCCATTCTTTATACAGTAATAAGGAAATATTCCTGCGGGAATTGATTTCGAATGCTTCCGATGCTGCCGATAAACTTCGATTTGAAGGATTGTCTGATGCAGCACTCTACGAATCGGATCCTGATCTCAAGATTCGAATTTCTTATGACAAAGAGGCGCGCACTCTCACGATTGCCGATAATGGCATCGGTATGTCCCGGCAGGAAGTGATCAATCATATCGGGACTATTGCTAAATCGGGGACGCGTGAATTTTTTAATTCGCTGACAGGTGATCAGGCCAAGGATGCAAATCTGATTGGGCAGTTTGGCGTGGGTTTTTATTCGGCATTTATTGTGGCCGATAAAGTCACACTTATTACTCGCCGTGCGGGATTGACAGCTGAACATGGCGTGCGTTGGGAATCCACCGGCGAGAGCGAATATACGCTGGAGACTGTTGAAAAACAGGATCGCGGCACTCAAATCATTCTGCATTTACGGGAAGGTGAAGATGAGCTGCTGAGCGGCTTCCGCTTGCAATCCATCATTCGCAAATACTCGGATCACATTACACTTCCTATCCTGATGAAAAAAGAAGTATGGGATGATGAAACCAACGCATACCGGATAAGTAATGAGGATGAAACCATCAATCAGGCCAGTGCAATCTGGGCGCGTCCAAAGAATGAAATCACACAGGAGCAATATGACGAATTCTATAAGCATGTCGCTCATGATTTCGAGCCTCCTCTAGCGCATGTTCATGCCAGAGTGGAAGGCAAACAGGAATATATCCAGCTGTTATATATCCCGTCTCATGCTCCATTTGATTTGTATGATCGCGATCATCGTCATGGCCTCAAGCTTTATGTCCGGCGTGTATTTATCATGGACGATGCCGAGAAATTACTGCCAGGCTATTTGCGTTTTGTTCGAGGCGTTATTGATTCGAGCGATCTTCCTCTCAATGTTTCCCGTGAAATTCTGCAGGAATCAAAGGATATTGACAGTATTCGCGCCGGATCAGTCAAGAAGGTGTTGGGGTTGATCGAGGATCTCGCTAGTAGTGACAAGAGTGAAGATCAGGAAAAATTTAAAACTTTCTGGCGGGAGTTTGGCCAGGCACTCAAAGAAGGAATTGCGGAGGATTATGCTAATCGCGAGCGCATTGCCAAGTTGCTGAGATTTACCTCTACACACGATATCCGCGAAGAACAAACGGTTTCACTGGATGATTACATCGCCCGCATGAAACCGGAACAGGAAAAAATCTACTACATCACCGCTGATGGTTTAAAAGCGGCCCAAAGTAGCCCACATCTTGAGATATTCCGGAGAAAGGGGATAGAAGTGCTGTTGCTGTCTGACCGGATTGATGAATGGTTGGTGGCCAATCTGAATGAATACGCGGGAAAATCTCTTCAATCCATCGCTAAGGGCGACCTTGATCTGGGCAAACTGGAAGACGAAGAAGAAAAAAAAGAGCACGAAAAAGAAGCAGGTGATTTTCAGGAATTAACCCGGAAAATGAAGGAGGTGTTAGCCGAACAGGTTAAGGATGTGCGCATCACCTATCGCCTGACCGAATCGCCTGCTTGTTTGGTAGCGGATACTTATGATGTGAGTGGAAATCTGGGGCGATTATTAAAATCAGCTGGGCAGAAGGTGCCGGACAGCAAGCCATTTCTGGAAATCAACCCGCGCCATCCCATGGTTCAGCGATTGAAATATGAAGAAGGCAAATTCGCCGATTGGAGCCAGATCCTGTTTGATCAGGCCTTATTGGCCGAAGGTGGCCAACTCGAAGACCCGGCTGGTTTCGTTAAACGTTTGAATGATTTGCTCCTGCAAAATGTTTTAAGTGGTAAATAACAGAGCATAAATTCGTTTTTCATTGCTGCATTGACTTATAAAATGAGTATCAGGTGGAGAAATGGAGTGAAAGATTGCTCTACTTCTTCACCTTGACATGGCAATAGTTCATCGTATACCTTTTCAATCTCAGAAAGAGAACGATTGGTTTACTTTAATCTGGAGAGGAGAAGCAGAATGAAAAATAATGCTATGGTGTTTTTTGTTGCTCTGCCTGTTTTAGTGCTGGCGGGTAGTGTGGCGCATGCCATGCCGGGTATGCATGGCATGGAAGGTAATGGGGCAACGCAACCACCTGCCGTATCAAAAAGCATGGGGGAGCCAATCAATTCACCTGGATCAGAAATAGAAATCACCTACAGTGCGGATGGTAAAACCGCTATTTTTGTATCCACTCGCAAGGGGAGCATTGAATCACCCGGCACGCCTTACAGTTTCGATATCTGGATGGCTCACAACGTGGATGGCGTATGGCAAGAACCTATCCACTTGGGTCCTGATGTTGATCCAACTGTTGGCCCCAATATCAACACGGCAGCCTGGGAACTGGAGCCCAGCTTTTCGGATGATGGTAACGTCATCTATTTCACCAGATATGAACCCGGTAATCTGTTATCGGGTGATCTTTATGTCGTTCAGAAAGTCGATGGCGTTTGGCAGCAGGCCAGAAACTGGAATGATGTACCGGAGCTCCCCAGTATCAATACACCGACTGGCGAAGAGCATTGCCCGATTATCGCTTCGGATAGCCTGATCTATTTCAATTACAGCCAGCCTGGAGTTACTCAAGAGAGTGATATCTGGAAAGTGGAAAAGAAAGATGGCGTATGGCAGAAACCGGTAAGTCTGGGCGCAAAAATCAATTCCCCACAGCGCGATCACATGCATTGGACCGGGCTTGCAAAAGACGGCAAAAGCATGGTCATTACCAGTACGCGAGCAGATCTGGGCTCCCGGGGTGGTCACGATATGTGGATTTCGCACCAGGATGCCAACGGGGAATGGCAAAAGCCCGTTAATCTGGGTGATGTCATTAACACTTCAGGTGAAGAAATGTGCTGGACTTTTACTCCGGATGGCAAGAAATTTACCGGTAGCTGGGGACCGCAAAATACTTTTGATACTGACATACGCTGGATGAGCAAGGATGAAGTACCCTTGCTGAAAACATTCGAACCCATGGGCCCTCCGCCCAACCTGCTGAGCAATAACAAAGGCTGACCGGGATTTATAAAACAGCAGAATAAAATTGATTCATGGCCCGTTCCCGGAAACGGGCTAATCTTGAAAAATGCAGGGAAATCCGGATTTTTATGGATTTACCTGCACTTTCACCTGCATCCTGTTCACTCCGCTTCGCATTTCCCGAGAGTGTTCCCGCACTGGGTTGCCCATTAACTGTCTCGACTCTGCACGACTGCATGTGAGAGGTCCGGCGGTATTTTTACCGGAACTGCTCTAGAATACTGCCCGGCACGATCAATCCGAAACGCAATACCTGAAATCTGGAGCTGAGGCAGGAAACGATGAATTTTTCACATAACCGGACCTATAAACTTTTCGCTTTTTGCACCAGTTTCAGTTATCGCCACGCTCCCTGGGTTCTGTTAATTGCACTGCTTTTCACTGTAGCAAGTGCTGTTTATACCGCGCGCAATCTGGGGATGAATACCGATACCACGAACATGCTCTCCGAGCATTTGCCGTTTCGTATCAATAGCGTCAGGTACGACAAGGCTTTTCCACAGGATTCGGATATTCTGCTGCTGGTATTGAGTGCGCCCACCCCTGAACAGGTTTATTCAGCGGCTGATCGTCTCGCGACTCTCCTAAGAAAAGACAACAAGAATTTTTCCAGTGTTTATGCGCCTGGTGTCGAAGATTTTTTCGGGCGCAACGGATTGCTCTACGAAGATATTCCACAGCTGGAACGCATCACCGATCATCTGGCCGAGGCTCAGCCACTGATTGCGCAGATCAGCCATGACCCCACGCTATATTCCTTTGTGAAACTGCTCACACGAGCGGTGGATGAGTTGAATAACGGGCAGCACCTGGAACTTGGCCCGGTTTTTAAAGGTGTAGGTGAAACACTGGATACGCGCCTTGCTGGAAAATCCCGGCCTTTATCGTGGCAAACATTGTTCCGGGGCGATCCGGCAAAAAATAGCTATCAGGAAATCATCATTGTTAAACCCAGACCGGATTATTCCGAGTTGCTTCCGGGGCAAAAACCGATACTGGCGGTGCGCGCAGCGGCAGAGGAAGCAGGTTTGACAGATGAGGGACCAATTCAGCTTCGGATTACTGGCGATGTGGCATTGGCGGATGATGAGCTCAAAAGTTCTCTGGATGGCATGGAAATCGCCGGTGTGGTTACCTTCATCATGGTGGGAGGTGTACTTTATTCGGCCATGCATACAGTCGGCATGACGCTTGCGGTATTGATCTGTCTGGTAACAGGGTTGATTCTGACTGCTGCCTTTGCCACCGTTGCGATTGGCCAGTTGAATGTAATTTCCATTGCTTTTGCGGTGCTGTATATCGGTCTGGGTGCGGACTTTGCCATTCATTTCCTGCTTCGCTTCCGTGAAATGCTGGATGGAGGGCAGTCCATGAATGATGCCGTGTATCGAGCAGGGGGGGAAGCTGGTGTTGCCCTGGCGGCCTGTACCGTTGCAAACGCGCTTGGTTTTTATGCATTTATTCCTACCAGTTATAGTGGGGTGGCAGAGCTGGGGATTATTTCCGGAACAGGGATGCTGATCAGCCTGGTCGTTACCTTTATTGTTGGTCCCGCGTTACTGCGTTATTTGTCTGGCAAACCGATGCTTGAATCCAATGGCAGAAAAACACTGGGCAAGGTGCTGGGGTTTTCATTGAGATGGCAAAAACTGACCCATATCTCGGCAGGTTTGTTGCTGTTGCTCGCAATCGTGTTGTGGCCGCAGATCCGGTTCGATTACAACCTGCTCAATATGCAGGATCCCAAGGGGGAGGCGGTTAAAACTTTTCGTGAATTGCTGGCCTCGCCCGAACATTCTCCCTGGTATGCAGTTGTGCTGGCTGATGACCGCAAGGAAATCCAGCCGTTGAAAGAAAAGCTGGCCCAGCTTCCCGAAGTCAGCAAGGTAGTCTCCATTTTCGATTTCGTTCCGCAGGATCAGGAAACAAAACTGGCGATCATTGAGGAAATGTCGCTGATCATGGGGCCAGGGTTATCCATGACCAAACCGGCTGTACATGAGTACTCTGTATTGCAACAACGACAGGCTCTCACCGGTCTGGATGCGGCGCTGGATCGGTTCATCGTGCAGCAGCCGGATGCACCTGTGTCTGCTTCTGCACAGAAGCTCAGAGATTCAGTCAGATCATTGCTTGGCAGGCTGGAAACGGCAGGGAATAATGAAAACACAGCGCTGTTGCATTCCCTGGAAGGCGATTTGCTTTCTACCTTGCCGGTTGCGTTGCAACGCCTGTACAACCTGATCGAGGCAGCTCCTTTCAACGAACAGGAACTGCCTGAATCCGTTTCCAGTCGCTGGCATAGCCATACGGGAGAGTATCTGATGGCGATCTACCCATCAGCCAACATCGGAGATGATGAATCACTGCGCCGTTTTGTCCGGTCGATACAACAAGTGGCTCCCCAGGCAACGGGAATGCCGGTTATCAGCCTGGAGGCAGGTGATGCCGTGATCGGAGCTTTTGTTCAGGCATTCTCACTGGCATTGGTTGGGGTGGTGGTGGCGCTGCTGATCATGTTGCGCAGTATCAAATATACGGTACTGGTACTGATTCCATTATTGTTATCCAGCATATTTACCGGCGTATTCACAGTTTTGCTGGATGTCCCGTTCAATTTTGCCAATATCATTGCTCTGCCGCTTCTGCTGGGGCTGGGTATCGACAGCAGTTTACATATGGTGCACCGGAGTATGGATAACAAGGTGGAAAATGAAGTTCTGATTCATACCAGCACGGCACGGGCTATTTTCTATAGTGCGCTGACTGCCCTGGTTGATTTTGCCAGCCTTATGTTTTCGTCACACAAGGGAACGGCCAGCATGGGCACCTTGCTCACGGTTGGACTGGCATTTACCCTGATTTGCACACTGATCATCCTGCCTTCCCTGTTGCGGAAGCCAGTTCAACGAGCGGCTGCGTGAAATTTTTGCATTAATTTCGTATGCCGGATGGATCAACCCAGGCCAGATTTGTTTCTTTCCAGGCGGTGTTTGAAGTATTCGATGACCGGCGGAGTGATCGATAAAACAATAATGGCAAGGATAACGAGCTTGAAGTTCTTTTGTATCAGCGGTAGTTGCCCGAAATAAAACCCGGCGTAAACAAACAAACCCACCCACAACATGGCACCAATGACATTGTAGGTAATGAATTTACGATACGGCATGGTGCCAATCCCGGCAACAAACGGCGCAAAGGTACGGACGATGGGGATGAAGCGCGCGATGATAATGGTTTTTCCACCATATTTGAGATAAAAGGCGCGCGTTTTATCCAGATGTTCCTGTTTCAGGAAGCGGAATCTTCCCGAGGTAAAAACAGTTACTCCGAATTTTTTTCCTATCCAGTAATTGGTGCTGTCCCCCAGAATACCTGCCAATGTCAATCCGATAAACAGGATGTGAGGATCCAGCTGCGATCCCTGCAATGAGGCAAGTGAGCCCGCAGCAAACAGCAAGGAATCTCCAGGCAAAAAAGGCAGCACCACCAGCCCGGTCTCGCAAAATATAATCAGAAAAAGAATGCCATTGACCCATGTCCCGTATTCGGAAACCAGTGTCTGCAAATGGCTATCAATATGAACAATGAAATCAATAAGAAACATGGGCGATAGTGGAAAAAAGCTGGTTCTCTGGTGGCTGGACTGCGACCTGATCAATGCAGGAATGACATGGATCGGGTGTAATCATCTGGATAAATCTGGGCAAGAAAAAAGGCACTTGGTCATGGCTGATCAAGTGCCTTTTTATTCTGGTAGGCCGTGCGCGATTCGAACGCGCGACCAACGGATTAAAAGTCCGCTGCTCTACCGGCTGAGCTAACGACCCGAAGGCGGCAATTATACCAACTCATCCTGCGTTGGGGAACACTTTATCGAGATTTGTTACGCAGTATTTTAGTGTGGCTGGCAGAAAGGGGTGATAGCGGGTGGGTATGTGAAATCAATCCGGTAATCACCAATAAATAAAACAGAAAAGCCAGCCGGGGTTCATCGATCAGACTGTCCACAACCCCAATGGCAAGGAATGCACTTAACGATATGCATAAAACCAGACTGAAAGTGTCATTGTGCCAGGTTCGCACATATCCGCGCGTAAGCACGCAGCCTGTTATCAAGATGAAACAGATCAACCCAAACCAGCCTTGTTCAAAAAAGATGTGTAAAAAAAGATTCTTGATATGCCAGGAGAGATGGCTATCGGTGGAAAAGAACCAGTGTGACATTCCACTGGAAAAATCACCGTTAAGAATCAGCTCATGACCATCCGAATCCTTTAGAGAGACATTATCCACATCGATTAGTGTGCCGGACTGACCATTGTATATAGAGAGCTTGACGGGACGCTGGATCCGGCTATTTGCCGAGTTAAATCCATCAGTGGATATATCGGTTTGATAGTCACCCCATTCTCCTGGCGGAGCTTTATCGAGCTTTAATGAAAGCCAGAAACATTCGAACGAATACAGCAAAGCCTTTTCACAAACAGGTGTCGTAATTGCGGCATTGGGTGCCTGACTGCGCAGCTTCATCGCAAGCGTATAGTGCTGTCCAGGTTCAACAGCTACGGGTTGCTCAAAATATAGTGTTTCTCCGCTACCCAGCTGCAAGTAGGTATTTCTGTTTTCTGTGATAAATGTATAGGTTGAAGTGCGGGCTGGTAAGCTTGAATACCAGAAAAAGGCAGAAGGAAAGGAGCCCGGGCCCATTCCAAATACAGTGCTGCCCTGCATCAGTGCAATATCAATTGAGTCCTGCCAGTGATCAACACGGGTTACGGCATCCTTTCCGGTTGTTGCAAAACGCGATTGGCTGAACGAACTGCTAAGGATTGGCCAGGCAATAGCCCCTGTGATTCCCGCAATCAGGATGGCGATACTAATACCGGAAAGAATATGTGTTCGTTTGTGTAAGACGGCCCCCAGAAAACCGATAATGAGCAATACCGTTACCAGCCCAAATGCAATTTGTCCGCCCCGGGAGAAAGTTACCATCACGCAATACGCATCCAGGCAATACAATCCGACAGCCAGAAGTGTGATTAATGCATTACGCTGCTGCCAGGCCCAGAGCACAACAAATGGTGCAGCCAGTACCAGATAGCCCTCGATATAGGCGCCACCGGTATGCATACCGTGGAAAGAGCCCGTAATACGATAGCCAGTCTCGAAATTAAACAAACCCGGGAAGGTGGCCCTTTCCCAAAGTACATATAGAACTTCTACACCCAACCCCAGTGACATTCCGAATGACAGCCGTGATGCTGCAAGTTGTGGATTGCTCCACTCGCGAGCCAGCAGCGGAATCAAAGCCAGCGCGAAAAAGAGCCCCTTTACTGAACGTAGCCCATTATAGGAGCTGAAATAGCTAGAAAATGCGTTGTCATCGACGGGTGCCAGCGGAAAAATGGCAGTGCCGAGACTCACTGCCGCCGAGATAACAAACAGCGTTAATAACAGAGCGGAAGATTGGTGCATGACTGGCTGGATGCAGGACCGGGGATATAACCGGAGATAGCCAATACCAGCAGTCGCCAATAACAGCGAATCATATTCTGTCCAATACAGTCGGCCGCTCCATGGTGATAGATCCAGCAACGGCAGAGAGGCAAGCACCCAAACCAGCCATGAATCAGGCCGCCACCAAAGCAGTGCGGAGTAAATGATCAAGGGAGGCAGAGCCCATGTGGCACCCAGAGGGCTGGTGAAAGCGGCCACACCTGCCAGGAGAAGCGCAATCGTCCCGGTAATAATCAGCCATAGTGATCGTTTGTGTTGGTTTGACTGTATTTGCGAACCGGAAAATTGGGTGGTTATGTCTGGTGAGGGAGCCAGTGGAAATGAAGCGGTGGGTTTCAGTTGTGTGGATGATCGCTGATACAGGTCAAATGTTTCATCAGGCTCACTGGTTTGGCTGATTTCCTTAATATCCATATCAGTTACCAGTTCCCGGTGGTCGCGGGCAGCTTGCAGTGTGTTTGCGTCATCGTTGCTCAAACAGGTGTCCGGTTTTGCCGAAAACAATAAATCCAGCAGGCGGCAGGCTAGTGCAGCAGAGACGATAGCTATCAGAATGTTGGTTGGGTCCGGATGAATTGAGGGAATAAAGAGTTTTCCGGTTTCGATGATACAGGCCAGTAAGCCTGCTACCACGCCGGGCAGGAAAATGCTGCAACGTCTGAAGGATGATGACCATCCCGTCTGGTGCCAGATCCAGAAGCCGATCCCCACCGGGATATAAGCACCGGTCTGAAATAGCAGACTGACCAGTGCAACCAATTCTGTTGTGAAATAGTGGTAATAGAAAGGAAGGAAATGGATTTCTCCCAGCCGCTCAATTCCTTCCGTGAATCCAAGCCATTTACCAGCAAACCAGTAATTGATATCAGCAAGCATAACCAGATAGGGTGCGATCCCCAATAGCAGCAGATAGCGGCCATATCGGCGCAGTCGATGCCAATCCACTCCGGGCAAATATCTGATCATGACGACACCAAGCATCATGCCAGCCATTCGGGAAATAATGGAGGCGCCTTGACTGATGCCAGATGCAATTGCCAGTTGCAAACCTTCGATAAATGCACCCAGCACCGCACCGGCAATGGCAGCCAGTACCAGTGATGTTCGTTGTGATGACTGGAACAGAAGTATGGCCAGCGGCATGACCAGCAATGCTTCCGGGATCAGTTTCAGCGTACAGCTATTGCCACAGGAAGGCGTAAACAACCACCCAATTTGTTCCGAACCCAGTTTTTGCTGCCATTCATCGTATGACAGCAAAAAATCGTAAGGAAAAAAGCACAATACCAGATAAACCAGCGCATAGATCACCAGCGCGGCACGCCGTGCATTTTTCCCTCCCCGAAGCAGATTGAGGATAGTTTGCTGGAGACGCAGACCAGTCATGGGCCACAGCAGGGTGCCTAGCAGCGATCCTGCAAATTCGGCATAAATATCGTTCAGCGAGACCGTGCGCGGGCTGAAAAATTGCTGAACAAATTCCACACCTATCGCGATAACCACACAGAACAACAGGGACAGGATCATTCCTGCGGCCAGTACCAATGCATCACGGCTTCGTCCTGTCAGCAGGCCGCAACCCAGAAAACCCAGTGGCATGTACAAAAGCAAATTGGCAACCAGGTCAGCACGGCTGGCGACTCCCAGTTGCAGGAGCGGAATATGCTGGAAATTCTCCCACGCGGTATCAAACGACAGACCATTCCAGGAAAATGGAATCAAGCTGCCGTAAATTACGAAGAATAAATAGCCCGAAAACAGGGACACAGGAATGATCCGGTTATCTGTTCCGGATGGAATAAAGTTGTGGTTAGCAGTGGATGGGTGCAATTGATACTCCGGTGGTCTGATTATTCCCGGAAAATCCGGAACTGAATAATCCGGTTGTCTTTGTGTGCCAGCGATTCATGCTTCTGCGCTGGGAGGCTGAGGTTACTCCGCTATAATTGCCAAAGTCATCGGCGTGTCTATGAAAACCCTTGCCAGATCAGCAATACCTTCCAGTCGTTATCAGGCAGGGCGTGATGAAGCTGGCTGCCGGGAGTTTCTCCGATTCCCGATTTTTTCAACGTTCAACCTGGTATTTTTCTATGCTCTGGATCAAATCGTTACATATTATCTCTATGGTGACCTGGTTTGCCGGGTTGTTTTATCTGCCCCGGCTGTTTGTCTATCACGCCATGTGCACGGATCAGGTGGGTATAGACCGGTTCAAGGTGATGGAGCGCAAGCTTTATTACGGCATTATGACCCCGGGTGGGCTGTCTACGATTATATTTGGTACCTGGCTGTGGTTGGGCTACGGTTTTTCCGGAGGATGGCTGCACACCAAGCTGGCACTGGTGGTTTTGCTAATTGGCTATCACCTTTATTGCGGCAAGCTGCTGGCTGATTTCAGACATGGCCGCAATAGGCATGGTCATGTTTACTATCGCTGGTTTAATGAGCTGCCGGTGCTGGCCTTGTTTGCCATCGTTATTCTGGTGGTGGTCAAACCCTATTGAGGCAATGGAGCGTGGCGGATGAATCAGTCGTCCGCTATTGTTTGTCCAGGAAAGAGCGTGTCGGTATAGCCGAACTTGCGTAAATCATCAATGCGCATGGGGTAGAGTATTCCATCCAGATGATCGCATTCATGCTGTACCACGCGTGCATGGAACCCGGTTACTATTCTATCGATGGGGGCGCCAGTGGCATCCATGCCCTGATAACGCAGATGGGTGTAGCGGGGCACCAGCCCGCGCATTCCCGGGATACTCAAACAGCCTTCCCAGTCTTCCTCCTGCTCTGCTGCTAACGGCGTAAGCTCCGGATTGATCAGTATGGTAAACGGGACGCTTTCGGCATCCGGGTAGCGTGAAGAGTGTTCCACACCAAAAATGACAACCCGCAGGCTGACCCCAATCTGCGGTGCAGCGAGTCCGGCGCCGTTGAGTGCCGCCATCGTATCCCGCATATCCAGCAGCAATTCTTCCAGTTCGGGTGAACCCAGCCGTTCGACACGCCGTGCGACTTGCAGTAGGCGTGGATCGCCCATTTTCAATACAGGTTTAATCATCTTCATCCCTCACCAGATATTCCAATATATTCCTGACACTTTCCATTGCGTTCTCCAATATCTGGTGGGCCGCCTGCAGGGGGATGGCTTCGATACTTTCCTCGCGTCCGGCAGCTGTATTGGCAATGGCAGCAATGGTTGCGTAAGAAATACCCAGTTCACGCGCGAGAATCGCTTCCGGCATGCCGGTCATCCCGACCAGATCGGCGCCATCGCGTTCCAGCCGGTTGATTTCGGCTGCGGTTTCGAACCGGGGACCTTGCGTTGCAGCATAGACACCACCATCGATGACAGATTCGCCTGCTTCTTGTGCAGCTTTCAGAAGTCTTGCCCGTGCCCTGGGGCAATAAGGTTGTGTGAAATCGGTATGAATGATCCTGTTGTTGGAGCGATCGTGGAAGGTGGCCTCGCGGCTGTGGGTGTAATCAATGATCTGGTCAGGTATGACGATTTTTCCGGGGCCCATGTCCTTGCGGATGCCGCCAACGGAGGCGATCGCAACGATTGTTTCGATATTCAGGATGTGCAAGGCCCAGATATTGGCTCGGTAGTTGACCGCATGCGGGGGGATGTTGAGGCCGTGACCATGCCTGGACAGGAAAACAACTTCCCTTGTGCCAATCGTGCCAAAAATCAGGGCTCCTGAGGGTTCGCCATAAGGCGTTCTCGCGATCTGGCGGTGAGTGACTTCCAGACCAGCGAGTTTGCTCATGCTTCTGCCGCCGATGATTGCAATCATATTAATTTTATGAATAAAAAATTAGGGAACTTCTGCAAAACTACCTACGTTGTCATTTCCGCGTTAAAAACAGGCTCAAAATGCTCATTTATTACGTATAAATTCCACTTTTTCTCCGATTTTTGCCTTGAACTGACTGCCCCGCTGACATTTTTCAGAGATTCCTTAGAGGCCATAACCTTGCCAGTCATTTACAGACGGGAATGGCGGGAATATTGCTATCACTGTATATATCCGGGCAGCGGATCGGTAAAATCAGGATTCTGTAATGAATAATCGGTTTCAGGCGGGAGCTGTTCCTGAAAGAAGTATTCGCTGAGTGTTCCAAACATATCCCTCATGCCCGTTTCCGGATCAATTTTGGCTATAACAATGCCCTTTGGTGGCGTTATTTTGGCAACTGGAATGGATTTGAGAGCAGTCGCCATATAATCAATCCAGATGGGTAAGGCTGCTTGTCCCCCGGTTTCCCTGTTCCCCATGGTTTTGGGTTCATCGAATCCCATCCAGGTCACTGCCACCAGATTTTTCTGGTAACCGCAAAACCAGGCATCGACTGCATTGCTGGTTGTCCCGGTTTTACCCGCAATATCATTGCGCCCCAGCACCCTTGCCCGGGCAGCAGTACCTCGCTGAATGACATCCTGCATCATGCTGGTCATGAGAAATGCATTACGTGGATCAATCACTTGTTTGGCATTCTGATTCGCTGTGACAAAACGGGCCTGCTCGATAACCTTTCCTTTTTCATCCTCGATCCGGTCAATGAAATAGGGGTGGATGTGATAGCCCCCGTTGGCAAAAGTGGCGTAGCCGATAGCCATCTGCATGGGTGTGGCCGATCCTGCACCCAGTGCCATGGGAAGCACTGCCGGGTGATGTTTCTGATCGAAACCGAAGCGGGTGGCGTAGTCTTGTGCATAAGCCGGACCGATCGCCTGCAGAATACGGATTGCTGCCAGATTCTTTGAATGCGTCAAAGCTGTACGCATCCTGATCGGGCCGCTGAACTTGCCATCGTAATTCCTCGGTTCCCAAGCTTTGCCTCCTGTTTGCTCCGGGCCCAGGTACAGCGGTGCATCATTGATGATGGTGGCTGGCGTGAATCCTTTCTCAAGTGCAGCAGAATAAATGAATGGTTTGAAGCTCGATCCAGGCTGACGCCATGCCTGGGTGGCGTGGTTGAACTTGTTGCGATGGTAATCGAACCCGCCCACCAGGGCGCGAATAGCACCATCGTTTGGATCCATGGCAATCAGTGCAGCCTCGACTTCGGGTAGTTGAACAATCTGCCAGCCGATCTTTTCCATTTTTTTTACGCGGATCAATGCACCTGGCCGTATCCGTTTTTCTCCAATCTTGGGATCATTGCCAAGAAAACGACGTGCCATTTTCAGACCTTCACCCGTAATCCGGATAGTTTCTCCGTTTTTGCAGAAGGCCTCGACGGCGGCAGGGGTAGCCGAGAGTACAACAGCCGCCAGAATGTCGTCACTGCTGCTGACATTCTGCAAAATTTCCTGCAATGCTTCGGGATCCTTGAGATCTTTTGGCAATTTCAGGAAGGCTTCCGGGCCACGATAACCATGCCGGGCATCGTAGTCGATGACACCTTTGCGCAGCGCACGGTAGGCGGCTACCTGATCCGCTTTCTTTAATGTGGTGTAGACCTTGATTCCGCGTGTATACGCTTCATCGCCGTAACGGTCATAAATCACCTGCCGTACCATTTCTGCGATGTAATCCGCAGGTATGGCATAGGTTTTTACCTGACGGTGAATCTGAATGGCTGTTTTTTTCGCCTCGGTATATTGCTTGGCAGAGATATAACCCAGCTCCCGCATCCGCTTGAGAACATACTGCTGCCGGGTTTTTGCGCGCTCCGGATTGACAACCGGGTTAAACCGGGAAGGTGCCTTGGGCAGCCCTGCCAGCATGGCAGCTTCCGCCAGGCTGATGTTGCCCAGTTTTTTGCCAAAATAGGATTGCGCAGCAGAAGAGAAGCCATAGCTGCGTTGTCCGAGATAAATCTGATTGATATACAGCTCAAGGATTTTATCCTTTTCCAGGCTGTGTTCGATTTTGAAAGCTAGCAAGGTTTCGCTGAATTTCCGGTTGAGTGTTTTTTCCTTGGTCAGAAAAAAATTGCGCGCCACCTGCATCGTAATGGTACTGGCGCCCTGTTGTACGCCACCAAATTTGAAGTTGGAATAAATCGCACGTAGAACACCGATGTAATCCACCCCGTAATGTTGATAAAACCGGTCGTCCTCGGCTGCCAGAATGGCGTATTTGAGTGACTTGGGCACATCCTCTATTTTTATAAAATCCCTGCGTTCCTCGCCAAATTCTCCGATCAGCAAACCATCAGTACTGTAAATGCGCAGTGGAATTTTGGGTCGGTAATCCGTCAGAGTTTCAAGGCTGGGCAGAGAGGGCAAGGTAACCAGGGCAGCAAATACCACTAATAACGCTGCGAGCAAGCCAGTGGCCAGGATGGCCAGAAAAAGACGGTAAATCCAGCGGAATAACATTAAAAGAGGTGGTGTTGTGTAGAGTAAAAAAGGATTCAGGATGAAATTATAAAGGGTATATCGACCGTTATTGTACGAATTAACTCATTCATAAATCTGCCAGAATCGACCTCAATTGCAGTTACCCATCCGGAAGGAAATGCTCCGGCCAATTCATCGGAAAATGAAAAGCAGATATGGCGATCAATACATCCATCCTGAAAAAACCGCTCGATATCAAATTTGATCTGGATTTTGGCCAGTTGGCTGGCGCTTCCCGCATGCTGGGTGTGGATATCAGCGCATCGTCAATCAAAATGGTGGAGCTTTCCAGAAAAGGCAAGCCGCCTTATTCGTATTCTCTGGAACGATATGTGATCGAACCCATGCCGACGGACGCATTGCAGGATGGCGGTATCAATCAGATTGAGCAGGTAAGTGAGTGCCTGCGTAACGCCTTGAAGCGGATGGGTACACGGCAGAAAAAAGCGGTCATGGCATTGCCGCTGACTGCGGTCATCACTAAAAAGATCAATGTTCCAGCTGGTTTGCGTGAAGATGATCTGGAGTTTCAGGTCGAGACAGAAGCCAATCAGTATGTGCCGTTTGCGCTGGATGAAGTCAATCTGGATTTTCAGGTGATTGGGCCGGTTCCCGATTATCCGGAAGAGGTGGAAGTGCTGCTGGCCGCTGCTCGCAAGGATAAGGTGGAAGATCGGGTGGCCGCAGCACTGTCAGCTGGTCTGAAAGTGGAAGTAATGGATATCGAGCAGTTTGCTGCTCAGTCCATGTTTGCCAGAGCAATTACGCAACAACTGCCAGATGAGGGCAAGGATAAGGTGGTGGCATTGATCGATATTGGCGCTAGCGTTACCCGGATCAATGTGTTGTTGAATGGGGAATCGGTGTATATGCGCGATTTGTCTTTTGGCGGCAATCAGCTGACCCAGGAAATTCAGAACCAGTTCAATCTTTCTCCCGAGGAAGCCGAAACAGCCAAGCGCAACGGGACATTGCCGGAAAATTATTCCAATGACGTATTGAAACCGTTCTGCGAAACGGTAGCGCTGGAAGTGTCCCGCGCACTCCAGTTCTTTTTTACTTCCTCGCAATATACCCAAGTGGATTTCATTTTTTTGTCGGGGGGATGTGCCTCGATTCCCGGTCTGGAAGAAATTATATCTGGGCGCACCAATGTGATTGCCCAGATAGTCAATCCATTCGCCGATATGGCGTTATCCGGCCGTGTCGCACAACGTCAGTTGAAAATGGATGCCCCTGTATTGTTGACGGCCAGTGGTCTGGCCATGCGAGGATTTGATCCATCATGATACGCATCAATCTTCTTCCACATCGTGAACTTAAACGCAAGGCACGTCAGCAACAGTTTGCCGTGCTGGCCGGACTGACCGTTGTACTGGGCATGCTGATTATCTGGGGGGTGCATGAAATGGTGCTCGGTCAGATTGATTACCAGAACGGGCGTAATGAGTATCTAAAAAACGAGATTGCTGTTCTCGATCGGCAGATTAGCGAGATCAAGTCGATCAGGGAAAAAATACAGGAGATGCTGGCGCGCAAAGGCATTGTTGAATCGCTGCAGAGTAACCGTGCCAAGGTGGTGCACATGCTGGACGAAGTGGCCAGGCGGGTGCCGGAAGGCGTTTATCTCAAAAGTTTCAAACAAACCAATGAGCATCTCCGTCTTGCGGGTTATGCCCAATCCAATGCCTGGGTTTCGACGCTGATGCGTAATCTCGATGCCTCTCCCTGGATGGAATCGCCCTTGCTGATAGAAATCAAGGCGGCCACCGAGAACGGAGTCCGGTTAAGTGAATTCGATCTGAATGTCAGGTTGTCCGAATCGCCGGAAGAAGGCAACCATGCCGAAGGAGAGGAAATGAAACCCAACATGACCGCAGGAGTTGGACAGCCATGAATCTGATGGAGGAATTGCGCCATATCAATCCCAATGAGCCGGGAAGCTGGCCAGCCGCGATCAAGGCGGGAACGCTTGGGTTATTGCTGATCTTGATGTTGATATTGGGCTATGTTCTGGATTGGGAAGAGCAGTGGACTACCCTGGAAGGGGTGCAGGCAGAGGAAGAAACCCTTAAAAGTACATTTCTTGCCAAGAAAACCAGTGCGATCAATCTGGTTGCCTTGCAAGCGCAACTGGCTGAAGTGGAAAAAACACTGGGGGTCATGCTCAAGCAATTACCCAATAAATCCGAGCTGGATGCATTGCTGGTGGATATCAACCGTGCCGGGTTGGGGCGAGGACTGCAGTTCGAATTATTCAAGCCTGATGCCAAGGAAAACATCAAGGATTTTTACGCTGAATTGCCGGTAACAGTCAGGGTAACCGGCAGCTATCACGATATCGGTGCTTTCGCCAGTGATGTGGCCCAGTTGCCGCGTGTCGTCACGCTGCATGATATTGAAATTACTCCGGGAAAAGATCACCAACTGATTTTCAACGCAACGGCAAAAACCTTTCGCTATCTGGATGATGATGAAATTGCCGAACGTAAGCGGGAAGAAGCTGAGAGGAATAAAAAGAATGCAAAGGGGAAATCATGAACGGCCGGTTCGATTTCTGGATGGCGGTAATGGTGGTGTTTTTCGTGAGTGCGTGCAGTCATGAGGGGTATGAGGATCTGGAAGCCTGGGTCAGGGAATCCGGCGCCGGGCTGAAGGGAAAGGTTGATCCTCTGCCCGAGATCAAACCGCTGACACATTTTTCTTATCAGGCTTTTGAAATTCCGGATCCCTTCAGTAATCGCAAAAACAAGCTGGGAAAACCAGGGCGTAATGAACTGGAGCCGGATTTGAAGCGGCCAAAGGAAGCACTGGAAGGATTTCCTCTGGAAAATCTTGTCATGGTAGGGTCCTTGCGACGTAGAAACAATGTGTTTGCACTGATCAAGGCGCCGGATAACTCAGTGCACCGGGTCACAACGGGTAACTACCTTGGGCAGAATTTTGGTTTGATTACAGGTGTTTCCGAAGCAGAAGTTAAATTAAAGGAAATTACACGGGATAGCGGGGATGAATGGGTCGAACGACCTGGTGTACTCATGCTGCAAACTCAGGAGCAGAAACAATGAACTGGATAACAGGAAACAACGTGTACAAGAATCGTGTAATCAGGTCTGTTCATCGTGGTTGGCGAGGCTTGCTGGCCAGCATGTTGCTGATTGCGTGGGCAGCTCAAGCTGCAACAACTTTTGCCAACACATTGCGTGCAGTGGATGTTTCGTCGCAGACCGATGGCAGGACAGTGGTCAAACTGACGCTGGATGAACCGGTTGCTGTACCGCCTGCCGGTGTGTTGCTGAATGACCCTGACCGTCTTTACTTTGATCTGGAGCAGATAGACAGTGCATTAGGAAAATCCGGCAAGATCTCCGGTCGTGGTGTCGTCAAAAATATTGATGTCGTACCTGCAGACGGCCGCACCCGTCTGGTGATGGATCTCTCCAAGGCGGTTACCCATGAAGCCCGTATTGAGGGTAACCACTTGCTGATTTCGCTCAAGGCTAATGAAGTGGCTGATGCTTCTATCAGCCGCCCCGCTGTATCTACTTCTGGTTTGGCTGGACGTGGATCATTGAGTCTGCGTGATATTGATTTTCACCGGGGCACGCAGGGTGAAGGCCGGGTGGAAATGGAGCTGTCGCAGCCGGGTGCAGTGGTTAACGTACATAGCCACGGTAGCCGCTTGCTGGTTGAATTTGCAAAAACCTACCTGCCTCCCAATCTTGAACGGCGTTTGAACGTGCTGGACTTTGCTACACCGGTGCAATCGATAGAAACAGTAGCGCGAGATGGCAATGTACAAGTAATCATCGAACCCAAAGGACGCTGGGAACATACTTCCTGGCAGACCGGGACCAGTTTTGTCGTAGAGGTCAGACCGGTGGCCGAAGCCGAGGATGTGCCCATCCACAAGAAACTGATTGATGGTGGTTACACCGGAGAAAAACTTTCCCTCAATTTTCAGGATGTCGAGATTCGTTCGATATTGCAGGTGATCGCTGATTTTACCGATCTGAACATCATTGCCAGCGATTCCGTCAAAGGTAATCTGACGCTGCGGTTAAAGGATGTTCCCTGGGATCAGGCACTGGATATCGTGTTGCAAACAAGTGATCTCGATAAACGCAGAGTGGGTAATGTGATTTATGTGGCTCCCCGGGAGGAAATGGCTTCCCGCGAAAAATTGCAGCTAGAACAGAATCAGCAGATTACTGATCTGGAAGTATTGCAAACCGAAGCTTTCAAACTGAATTACAGAACCGCCAGCTCGATTCCGCTCAAGGGAATTCTGAGCCAGCGCGGTTCGGTGGAAGTGGATGACATCAGCAATACTTTGACTGTTACCGATATTCCTACGCGGCTGGCAGAAGTGGCCAGACACGTCGCCAATCTCGATACGCAGGTGCGGCAGGTTATGATTGAAACCCGGATCGTCGAAGCAACCGATACCTTCAGCCGTAGCCTGGGTGCGCGCTTTGGCGTGCAAAAAGAAACCAGGATGGGCACCAATCGGCATGGACGCAATCATCTTGGTATTTCCGGAAATCTGGATAATTCCAGCGGTTTGGCTGCAGGAGCTTTGCCTGGTGGTGGTGATAATCTCAACGTCAATCTGCCGGCAGCGGCACTGGCTGGTGCTGCAGGAGGCCCTGCTGCACTGGGTCTGAGCCTGATCAAGATCAACAATGGTACGCTGATCAATCTTGAGCTTTCCGCACTGGAATCGGACAGCAAGGGCCGGGTGATTGCCAGCCCGCGCCTGGTGACAGCCAACCGGGTGGAGGCCAGTATCGAACAGGGTACTGAAATTCCGTTTCAGACCATCAGCGTGACGCGGCCACAGATCCAGTTCAAGAAAGCTGTGCTCGGTCTCAAAGTGACGCCACAAATCACACCGGATGACAACATCATCATGAAACTGCAGGTCAATCAGGATACCCGGGGAGAAAACACTCCGGCTGGCCCAGCGATTGATACCAAACAAATCGTAACCGAAGTGCTGGTCGAAAATGGTGGCACAGTTGTCATCGGCGGTATTTTTGAACAAGTCGAGAAACACGATCGTAACCAGGTACCCTTCCTCGGAGACATACCGTTATTGGGAAACCTGTTCAAGAACACTCTGAAACGGGATGATAAACGTGAATTGCTGATTTTTGTCACCCCGCGCATCCTGAATGAAAATCTGGGTAACAATATTCGATCTGCATTGAATTGAATTTCGGATATCGCGTTTGACAAACACAATGTGCGGCCATGTGCGATTCAATCAGAAATTCCCTGGCTGTATTTATGAAATGCCGGTGGCTAACCGGTTAGCTGCCGGTAGAGTGCCGGGACGATCTCGATCAATCGTTCCGGGCGGTTGATGATGGCATAGCCACCACGGCCGAACAGGTATGGAAAATAGTCTTTGGCTTCACGATCAATCGTGATGCCAAACAGGTTCAATCCCAGCCGCCGGGCTTCCATGATTGCCTGGCGGGTATCCTCGATGCCGTAACGTCCTTCGTAGTGATCCAGATCATTTGGTTTGCCGTCGCTCAGCAGCAGCAGCAAACGGTGGCGCTCCGGCCGTTGTGCGAGCAGCTGGCTGGCATGACGCAAGGCAGCGCCTATCCGTGTGTAATATCCCGGCCGCAGGGCGGCAATCCGTCGCAATGTGCGGCTGCTGAAGGGGGAATCGAAATCCTTGATGGCGGTCAGTCTGACGAAATGGCACTTGCGTGAGGTGAAGGCATAAATCGAGAAGGTATCCCGGCATGCGGCCATTCCCGTGGCCAGTGCAATCAGTGTTTCTTTTTCCATATCCAGTATGCGCCGGTTATGGATCCAGCTGTCAGTAGACAGGGAAACGTCAACCAGGATCATCACTGCCAGATTGCGTAGCTGCTGGCGTGTGGCGAGATACAGCCGGTCGGAACCCTGGCCGCTGGCAATCTGGTCGGAGCGGGCGCGTACCAGCGCATCCAGATCCAGCTCCGTACCGTCGAGCTGCCGGGGCAGTATTTCCTTGTCAGGGCGCAGCGCCTCGAATTGTCGCCGGATCTTGCGAAACTGGCGCCGGGCGCTGTCTCCAGGTTCCCACTGTTCTCCGGTTTCACCGGCAACCTGGCACCATATCCGGCAATGGGCGGCATGATACCGCCGGCGGCGATAATCCCATTCCGGATAAGTCAGCTGCGCAAGCAGGCTGGATAGATCGGTATCTTCCGGCGATAAATCGAGATCGAATTTCAATACCGTGGAAGCACTGCGCGGATGGGAGGTCATTGCCAACTCTTCCATTGATTCGGCCGCTTCCCTTGCATCTGCCTCGTCATCATCTTCCACTGCCCGGTTGACATTTACCATTTCCGACCAGGTGATCAGTTTTTCAAAACGATTTAATAACAGAGGATCATCGCGTTCACTCTGATCAAATCTGCCTCGTCTGGCTTTCCTGCTGCGTTTATCTTCCTGATCGCGAGGTGGATTTGCGCGGGTTGTGCTGCTATCCGCGTGCATGGTGCGATCAGTATTCTGCTGCAGTGATCCTGACTGAACCCGACCCCATAACAGCACGGGCAGAAATGGGCGATATCCCTTGTCTGCTCGCAGATCGCTGAAATCGGCTCCGGGTTGCCGGATACGCGCAAGCAGGCTGATTCCGGACGGATCGGTGCATGGTTGTTGCCCAAGCAGGGTACGAATGACAGCTTCTATCACCTGTTCCTGTGCTGGTAGCGGATGATGTAAACGCGATGGCAGCGTATGGCTGCACAGGGTGCGGTAGGTATTCTCCAGTCCGGGATAATGTTTACAAATGTGATTACTGATCCGGTCAGCATGATGCAGGAAAACGAGATCTGCCTGCAGTGGATCATCCGGAAATGAAGCCGGCATGGATTCCCGGGCCAATGCAAAGAAAGCTGCCAGCCAGAAGTAACATTGCCGGTTCAGTGATGTTTCCGGGAAGAAACAGAGGGTGGCCGGCAGCATCAACCGTTCCTGATCGAGCATGGCCAGCGGCAATTTCTCCGTGTCCCCGCCCAGGCGTTGTTTGAGATTCCGCCGGTGATGTGATGCCTGCGACATTCCGGCAACCAGTGGCAGGCCATGATGCCCCCCCATGCCATGAAAAAATGTGCATAACGCTGTATGGATAGATTCGAGCGAAACTGCTGCTGACGGATATTCCGGGTAACTGCTTTCAGCCTGTCCGGCCAGCCGGTGCCAGAGGCGGCCGATTTGTTCTTCCAGTTCCAGCCATTGCCACATGCCGCTCAGCCAAAGGTGGCACGAATCAGCTCAAGCAAGCCCTGTTGCACTTCCGTTTCATCGCTCAGTGGCTCAATCAGCGCCGCTTGCGCCGCCTGATAGGGATCCATGCCAGCAGCCATCAGGGTGGCGCAGTAAACCAGCAGGCGAGTGGAGACACTTTCTTCCAGATCTACGTCTTTCAGCAACCGTAATTGTGTTGCCAGATTGACCAGCGCAGTGCAGCGATCCCTGGTCAGGCCGCTTTCACTGGCAATGATTTCCAGCTCGATTTCCGGTGGGGGGAAATTGAAGGAGAGCGCAACGAAACGCTGTCGTGTGCTGGGTTTGAGTGCTTTGAGAATATTCTGGTAGCCCGGGTTGTAGGAAACCACCAGCATGAAGCTGTCCGGTGCCTGCAGCACTTCACTGGTGCGTTCCAGTGGCAGCATGCGCCGGTCATCGGTCAGCGGGTGCAGCACGACCGTCACATCCTTGCGCGCTTCCACGATTTCATCCAGGTAACAGATGCCGCCTTCGCGGATGGCGCGAGTCAGCGGCCCATCCACCCATACCGTTTCTCCGCCCTTGATCAGGAAACGCCCGGTCAGATCGGCGGCAGTGAGATCATCATGGCAGGAAACGGTAAACAATGGTCGTTGCAGCCGGGCGGCCATGTGGGTGACGAACCGGGTTTTTCCGCACCCGGTCGGCCCTTTCAGCAGCAGTGGCAGCCGCCGTTGCCAAGCGGTTTCAAACAGCTCGCATTCATTGCCAACTGGTACATAGAAAGGCAAATCCATAGTCACAGGAATACTCCTGCTTCCGGAGTGATTAGCAAACTAGGATGCGCGGCGGATAACGACATCATTTAATGGCCGATTACATGTTCAATGACGATGAAACCTGTTTCGAGGTGGGCCCCAGTGTTGCATAAAGATACATCAGCGCGCCCACGAGAAACACGGCACCCGCCAGCAACCGCATCCAGTAGAACAGATCCAGCTGTTGCTGGATTTCCATGAATCCCATACCGACCACCCGCTGTAAATGGGTTTGCAGCACACCGGCAAAAGTCAGTGTGAAGGTCATGAAAGCCATGGCCGCCGTCATTACCCAGAAACTCCACATGTTCAGAATCTGGTTGTATGGTTGCACGCTGCGCAACTGGGGCAGTGCGTAGGTAAAAAAAGCCAGATTGAGCATGACATAGGCGCCGTAGAACGCCATGTGCCCGTGAGCGGCGGTAATTTGTGTGCCATGGCTGTAAAAATTCACTGGTGAAAAACTGTGCAGCAACCCCCATATGCCTGCGCCAAAAAAGGCCATGACCGGACAGCCCAGGCTCCAGAGCATCGCCGCTTTGTTGGGATGGTTGCGCCCGCTGCGGTATACCATGTGAAAACACCAGAGCACCATGGCAAAGAACGGCAGCACTTCCAGAACGGAAAACAGGCTTCCAATCCATTGCCAGTAACCGGGTGTGCCAATCCAATAGTAATGATGACCGGTGCCCAGGAGTCCGCTGAAAAGTGCCAGACCCACGATCACATACAGCCATTTTTCGATGACTTCACGATCCACTCCTGTCATTTTGATCAACAGGAAGGCGAGCATGGAGGCCATGATCAGCTCCCATACGCCTTCCACCCAGATATGGACCACATACCACCAGTACATTTTGTCGAGCGCCAGATTGGAAGGATTATAGAAGGCGAACAGAAACAGTAGCGCCGCTCCCCACATGCCGAGCAGCAGGATCGTCGTTACCACTGTTTTCCGTCCCTTCAGCACGGTCATGGAGACGTTGTAGAGAAACAGCAGAAACGCGATTACCAGCAGCACCTTGATCCATAAAGGCTGTTCCAGAAATTCCCGCCCTTCATGCACCCCCGCCAGGTAACTCACTACCGCTGCCAGCGCAGCAAAAACGAAGATGCATAACTGCAGCCAGGCAACTCTGGGGCTGTGAATATCACGCTCGCTTTCCTCGGGAATCAGGAAATAGGCAGCACCGAAATACCCCAGCAATAACCACACCAGCAACGCATTGGTGTGAATCATCCTGATGATATGGAACGGCAGGCTTTCTGACATGAGATTGGGCATGGCATAGACACTGCCAGCCAGCACACCGGCCAGTACCTGAACCATGAATAACAGCAGTGCCGCGATGAAATACGGATAAGCGAGCTTCTGGGTTGAATACTTCATGAATGTTCTCCTTCGGATGGTAGTTGTTCAGGTTGGATCAGCCTGCTGTGTTGGGTGGCCATCCTTGTGTATCAATGCGGCTCGTCCACTCAAAAAAATCAATCAGATCATTGAGTTCTTGCTCGCTCAGATTGAACTGCGGCATCTGGCGCCGCCCCGGCACGCCAGTCGGCTGAGCCCGCATCCATGCTTTCAGGCCCATTCTTGCGCCTTCCGGATGATCTCGTCCGCCATAACGTACCCATACATTCCCCAGCTCTGGCGCGAAATAGGCACCCTCACCCAGCAGCGAGTGGCAGTTGATACAGGAATTGCGTTCCCACACATGCTTTCCCCGGGCGACAGATTCAGTCAGGGTCGATTCATCAGTCGAGGTATTGACGATATGCAAATGCGTATGAACAGAGAGTGCGATGAAAAGTATCACGAAGAAAACCGTTCCCCCGTAAAAGATATTACGGGCGGCAGATTTGGTAAGCCTTTCACTCATTACTCTTCTCCTTGTTCATGAATTTCAGATAGTTACGAAATGTGATCCGGATGATTGAACTCTCTATATAAGCCGACGTGGTGCCCTTATATTGTTTTTGCATATCTTGTCTGATGGATTGCCAGCACACAAGAGATATTTGATATCTGGAGTAAAGCCCGAGATTTTTATTGAAAAACGTTTGGGGAACCTCTGCAAAACTACCTGTGTTGTCATTTTTGCCTTGAACTGGCTGTCTTGTTGAGGTTTTTCGGAGGCTCCCTGGATTTTTAATTTCTGGTGCTAAAACTGTCCAATAGCATCCACCAGGAAGGTTTCACCACAAGTCGATTGGCCTTGCAATGGAGCATCAGGCAACAATTTTTCGAGATCGGTGCCGTAAGCCAGGTTGGCCGACAGATTCAGTTGTATTTCAACCAGCATGCCTCTGTTGCAAGCAAGTTTGATCCGGTCTTTGGCGGCCGATCCCAGAACGGCAGTCACACGATTGATGAAATCCTCGGTACGCACTTGCTGGCCAATTTTTCGATTCATGAAATAAGCCATACCGGCGTCGTTAAACTGTCTGGCAAGATCAGAAGCGAGGTCGAAATAATGTTCCATTGACCAGTTGGCGCAGGTGCCGTGCTTGTGCCATTCGTGGCGTTCCAGACAGGAGCCCGCATCCACGCTGGGCATGATTTCCGCCAGTGAGACATGAGAATCAGCATTAAGCGTGATTGCCGGATAGTCACAAAAATTGCTTTTCTGGGTTTTGATCTCCCCGCAGAAACCGTAACGTGTCCCGCAGCTTTTCTTGTTTGGCCACAGGCCATGCAGCGTGAAATGCCTGGCTTGGTAAGCTTTGGGATCGGTAATTTTGCACTCGGGCTTGTCCGGCTTGGTTTCGCAGAATGCAGGCTGCCACGACAATGCCAGTACGTAGCTATCCGCTTGTCCGGCGGTACTGCAGCTGGCACCACTATTGCTGCTACCATTTCCGGTACTACCGCCATCATCATTACCACTATTTAAACGGGCTTCACCACAATTGGCATTTACCCAGCGTTCTTTCGGGCTGGCCGTGGGCAAGATGATCCGGTACCAGCTCGGATTGCTGATGGAGATGATCTCGATAATGTCGTATTTGTAACCAGGCAATACCCGTGCATTATCGGGATTGGTGGATTTGTTCTTGGAGACAAAAGCTGGGCAGGTTTGCTGCGCGGTAAATTCGCCGGAGGCTCTCTCAGCCCGGACAGGCGATAGAAAAACCAGCGTAAAAATGATCAGGAATAACTGGAGAGTAAAATTCTTTCTGAGAGTCATCGCGATTTCTCCTGGGTTGGTAGTGGATTGTCAGGCCAGGGAGAATTTTACTGTTATGCAAAAGTCATTGTGTGAAAATTGTCTGGTTGGGCAATCAGACAAGATGCATTGATTGTGCGGATAGTTGAGCAGGAACGGGGCTCATTCCGGTTTTTGCGTGATTCCAGCCGTGCTAACTTTGGGTTTGTCCGGTAATTTCGCTGATATTGGCAGCGCCGGTAAGCGCCATGGTCATTTCCAGTTCATCCCGCAGCAGGCGGATGACGTGGGCCACGCCCAAGGCACCGGCTGTTGCCAGTCCCCAGATATACGGGCGGCCGATCAATACGGCATCGGCACCAAGCGCCAGAGCTTTGTAAACATCGCGCCCATTGCGGATGCCGCTGTCAAGCAGCACTTTTCCCCGGCCGGATACCGCGCTGACAATTTCCGGCAGGCAGGCAAGACTGGTGGGTGCACCATCCAGCACACGGCCGCCATGATTGGATACCACCAGCCCATCGCATCCCAGTTCCACCACTTTCGCAGCATCCTGCGGATGAAGAACGCCCTTGACCAGTAGCGGTAACGTGATTTGTTCCCTCAGCCAGGCAAGATCCTCCCAGCAAGGTGCCTGTGCCATCCAGCCGTCAAATACCTGGCTTTGCTGCGGCAAAAGAGCAGGGAACGGTGTGGGCATGTCCAGATTGACCGGGCTGATGCCGGCGGGCAATTGAATAGTGGCCTGTTTGACCGGAGCATCCACCGTGAACACGATGGCCCGATAGCCCGCTGTAATCGCTCGCTGTAATAATTTCAATGTTCTCTGGCGATTTTCCTGCCAGTACAACTGAAACCATAAAGGCTGTCCGGCGGCTGTGATGATTTCTTCCAGGGTCTGGCTTGCCAGACTGCTGACGCACAACTGCCCTTCCTGTGCTGCTGCAGCCATGGCACTGGCGGATTCTCCGTGCGGATGATAAAGACGCTGGTAGGCGAGCGGCGCCAGGATGATGGGATGGGCCAGTGTCTGGCCAAACAGGGTGATGCGGGTATGGCCTCCGCGTACATCGGCCAGCGGCCGGGGAACGAGAGGGATGTGATCAAATGCACGCTCGTTGGCTTGCAGGGTGGATTGATTGCCGCTGCCTTCTTCCAGATAACGCCAGATTTCCGGCAACAGGCGCTCCTTCGCGAAGGGAAGATAGCCGGCTGGGTTGAGTATTCCTTCCGGAATGCGGGAGAGCTTGGGGAGCGGCTCGCCCATCTAGCTATCGGCCCATTGCCGCAGCAGGTTGTGGTAAGAGCCGGTCAGGCTGACCACGGCATCGGTTTCGCCAATGCTCTGGCGCAGTTGCAGCAGGGCCATGTCCATTTCGTAGAGGAGACGGCGCTGATTGGGATCGCGCACCATGCTCTGAATGAACATGAAGCAGGCTGTTCTTTCCCCGCGCGTGACCGGTGTGACCTGATGAACGGAAGAGGAGGGGTAAATTACCATGCTGCCTGCCTGCAGTTTCACGCCATGCTGGCCGAAAGTATCATTGATGACCAGCTCGCCGCCCTCGTATTCATCCGGACTGGACAGGAACAGGGTGGCGGACACATCGGCACGGATATAACCGCTGCCATCCGGTTGCAGGCGCATGGCGTTATCCACGTGAAAACCATAGTAATTAGTTTCGCCACTATAACGATTGAAGAATGGCGGAGCGATTTTTCCCGGCAGGGTGGCTGTAAAAAACAGGGCATTACGGTTGAGTGCTCCCAACACCAGCCGGCGCAGATTTGCCACTTGCGGGGTATTTTCCGGCAGTTGCTGGTTGTTTTTGACCTGTGCCGCCTGGGTGCCGGCTGTTGCCAGGCCGCTTACCCAGCTGGATTCGGCCAGTATGTTTCTTGCAGCCGCCAGTTCTTCTGCGGTTAAAACCTTATCAATGGTAAGGAGCACTCGCTTGGACTCCCAATTAGAATTTGTACTCAGCTGTCATGATGGCTCTGCGACGCATACCTACTGTGAGGAAAGGTCCATTGTCATAAATGGCGTCATAGTACAGCTTGTTAAATACGTTTTGGACATTCAGTCGTACTGCCCATTTGGGCTGCTCGTAAGCCACCATTGCATCCCAGCGCATAAAGGCAGGTGCGGTATTGGGGTGAAATTCGGTCTCGCCCGGGAGGGTGGGGATGGGCCCCGTGCCGGTCGGGCTGTAGCCGTAGCGTTTGCCTTTGACTTCAACTCCACCGCCCACTTTCCAGCCGTAGGGGAGCTTGTAGGTGGTCCACAGGTTGAAGGTGTAAGGCGGCGTGTTGCGTGAACGTTTGCCCTTATAGGCAGGATTGGCCGAAGTGATTACTCCGGTTACCGGGTCAATATTCTCGGCTACTGCGCGAATAGGTGAATCCATGAAAGCCAGCCCGGAGAACACCTCCCAGTTTGGCGTGATGCGGCCGGCTATTTCCAGTTCAATTCCATCGGTGCGGCGCTTTTTGGTAAGGATTGCTGCAGTAGATTCCAGATCGGTATTGCGTTCCCATTGTTTATCTGCACGGTATAACGCTGCACGCAGCGCTAGATCGCCATCAAACACCAGCCATTTGGTACCGATTTCTTTAACCTGGCTGCGTTCCGGCGGTAGAGGCTTGACAGTAAGTTGGTACAGATCGGCGGTTGGGCTAAACGAATCGCTGTAAGCCACATAAAAATTTGACTGTTCAGAAAAATGGTAAGCCAAGGCGCCGCGCACACTCCATTCCCCGTAGTTCAACTTGGGAGAGGTTGTGCTGGAATACTTCGCATTCATCTGATCATGTCGCCCACCTACTGTCAGTTTCAGTTTGGGCAGAAATTCAACCGTGTCCTGCGCGTAAAAGGCGTAAGAATTGGAGTCAAATTCGACAGGTACCGCTGTTGTGCTGGTCTTATAAGGCCGGAATAGCGGTGGGTTACTCGCTGTCGTTCCTCCGAGATTTTGCAGGGAGTTACGGAAACTATCTTCGTGGAGATATTCCGCACCAACGAGGAATTCATGTCTCATCCCGAGCAGATTAAACCCTTTGTTGAAATCGGTCTGTATGGTAAGTGTCTTGTAGTCCATACCACGGGTCGGGCCACCGTTACAATTTGTAGTACCTCCTCCTCCCGTGCATACTAGACCGCCAATATTAGGTGCGATGGTCAGGTTGGGTGTGCGCGCCCAGTAACTGCGCTCATATTCAGCCCGGCGGAACTGCGTGCGCCATTCGCTGTCGGGTGAGAAACGGTGGGTATAGCTTGCGGTAGAGATGTTTGCTGTGCTTTCGTCAAAATTGAGATTGGTTCCCCAGTAATATTTCGATGGAAATCTTTTTTGCGGCCTGCGCGTCAGATTATCAAAACTCACACCATAATCTGGTTTGTCATTGGTTGTCGTGCGTATATGGCTCAGAATAAGTTCATTACTGGTATTGAGACCAAATCCGGCGCTGATGGCAAAACCATCGCGATCCAGGCCGGGCCGGTCATTGGCTGCCGGGTTCTTGCGCCAGCTGTCTTCGGCCCGTTTCATGCCATTGAAACGGATAGCGATGGTGTCGGTGATCTGCTTGTTGAAATCGCCGGTCATCTCGTAGTAGCCATACATCCCCACGCTGCCGGTGATCTTGCCCTTGTCCCCCAGATGCGGCACCTTGCTGACCTGATTGATTACACCACCGGCCTGACCACGGCCAAACAGCATGGCACCCGCACCACGCAATACATCCACTTGCTCCAGATTGAAGGTTTCGCGGTTGTATTGCGCGGTATCGCGGATACCGTCCAGATACATGTCGCCAAACGTATAGAAACCACGCAGCATCATGTTGTCACCGGCACGCCCAGCTTCGGCAGCATTGAAGGTCAGACCGGCCACGTTACGCAATGCATCCTTGAGCGAGCTCACCTGCTGGTCTTCCATCAGCTGGTTGGTTACGGTAGTCACAGCTTGCGGAATGTCGTGCGGGTCCTGCAAGGTTTTGCCCACACGGGTGGTGGTGGCACGGTAACCATCTTTCTCGACTTCGGCATTGGCCTCTACCTTGATGGTAGGGAGAACGGCGGTTTGGGATGATTCACTTCCTTCTGCTGCGAAAGCGCTGATTGACAGTCCACCGGCCATCAATGCTGCGCCCAGGGGGAGTAGTGGTTTTTGTGGTAATAACATTTTCTTCCTTCTTACGAGATGAATAGCTGGCGGGAGCTGGTGACAAAAAATTACCAACAGATTGTCGAGATACAACTGTTTGCATGCCTGAAAAAGCAGAACAGCAAGCAGTGGGGCTCAATATCTGTTGGCACCAAATTTACTTTAATGAGAATTATTATAATTTACATTAGTGTTAAAAACAACAGCTTGCTTGAGATTGAGAAGGAATTCCCGGTGATATGTGTTAACGGTTTGGGGATGGGTAATGATTGCTGTGATTGAGGTACGGAATCAGAGATTATTGAGAAAAAACATGTGTTTATCGATGGGAGCCTGATCTTGTTTCCGGGTAGGGGTGCAGAACGTTCAAGGCGATACTTTTTCCGGCTTTTTCCACGATGCGTATATGTTCCCGGCGTAGTTCGCGGGCGTGATGCAACCCGCAGGAATGAGCGATCATGTCGATTTCCCGGTTGACGTTGGTGGCGTAATTGGCGACGCGCAGATATTTTTCTTCGACGACAAGCCCGCGTTGCAAGCGCGGATTGTCGGTGGTAATACCGGTCGGACAGGTATTCAGATGGCAGCGCATGGCCTGAATGCAGCCGAGAGAGAACATGAATCCGCGAGCAGTATTGACGAAATCCGCACCCGCACACAGTGCCCAGGCACACTTGGCAGAAGTGACTAATTTGCCTGCGGCAATCACGCGAATCCGCTGCTTCAGGCCAGATTCAATCAGTGAATCAACTACGCGCGGCAGCGCTTCCGCGATTGGCAGGCCGGCGTAATCGAGCAGGGTTTGCGGAGCGGCACCGCTACCGCCTTCACCGCCGTCGATCGTCAGAAAATCAGGGGCATACTCCAGACCACGGCGCAGGATGGTATCGCACAGCTCGTTGATGAAGTGCCAGCCGCCAATGGCAGTCTTGATACCGACTGGTCGGCCGGTCAGCTCCCGGATGAAAACCACCTGATCCAGCAATTCATCGATATTGCCAATGTCGTGATGCCGGTTGGGGCTGATGGAATCCTGATAGGCAGGAATCCCTCGGATAGAGGCAATTTCTTCATTAACCTTGGCAGCAGGCAGCATGCCGCCCTTGCCGGGTTTTGCTCCCTGGGAAAGCTTGATTTCGAATGCCTTGACGGATTGGGCAATTTCACGTGCGCGACTGGCGGAAAAATTTCCCTGCCTATCGCGGATGCCGTATTTGGCAGTGCCGATCTGCATGATGCGGTCACAATCGCCTTCCAGATGATAGGGAGAAAGCCCGCCTTCGCCTGTGTTGAGCCAGCATCCTGCCTTGGCAGCGCCGAGTGACAGTGCGCGGATAGCTGGTTTGGAAAGGGCGCCATAACTCATGGCACTGATATTGATGATGGAGTGCGCCAGAAAAGGCCGATCACAGTAGCCTTTGCCAATGGACAGGGCAGGGGTGGGTAACTGATCTTCTTCCAGAATGGGAAAGGCGGCACTGGCGAAAATGAGCGCACCGGGCTCACGCAAATCGTAAGTCGAGCCAAAACCGATGATGCCGCCCTTGTTTTTGGCATTCTTGTAAATCCATTTCCGGGTGGCGCGGTTGAACGGCATTTCATCGCGGTCACCTGCAAAAAAATACTGACGGAAATACTTTCCCTGAATCTCGAAAAAATAGCGCAACCGTCCAATGATGGGATAATTGCGCAGGATGGTGTGTTCTTTCTGGGTGGCATCGCGGATAAAAAATGTCACGATGGCACCGGCCACAATCAGGCCGAAAATGGTGGCGATACCGTGGAGAATCAGGTTGGTCAGGCCGTCTGGCATGGTTTTCCGCTTTCTTGTTTGTTGAAAGGATCAAGTTTGAAGCATGTTACAAAGTGAAGCAATTAACAGCCAGGTGCGTCTGGCATTGAGCGAGGATATTGGTTCGGGTGATCTGACAGCCTCGCTGATTCCATCGGACAAATACTTGCAAGCACGGGTGATTGCGCGAGGAGACATCATCGTTTGTGGTGCGTCGTGGTTTGATGAAACGTTCCGCCAGTTGTCGCCCGCCGTCAGGATTGACTGGCAGACCCGGGAAGGGCAACAGGTGCACGGGGGGGAGACATTGTGTCTGCTCAATGGTGAAGCGCGTGCGCTGTTGAGTGGGGAGCGCACGGCTCTGAATTTTCTGCAGATGCTTTCCGCAGTGGCCACACGCACCCGGCAATTTGTGGACGCGGTCGAGGGTACGGACGCGCAGATTGTCGATACCCGCAAAACCCTGCCGGGACTACGTCTTGCGCAGAAATACGCAGTGCGTTGCGGGGGCGGGGTCAATCATCGCGTTGGCCTCTATGATGGCATTCTGATCAAGGAGAATCACATCATTGCGGCCGGCAGCATTGAAGCAGCTTTGCGCAAGGCCGCTGAAATCGCCTCTCCCGGAGTATTCATCCAGATTGAGGTAGAAACACGGGACGAACTGGAGCAGGCTCTATCTGCTGGGGCGCGCATGATCCTGCTGGATAATTTTGATTTGCCTGGCTTGCGGGATGCAGTGGTGTTCAACCGGCAGTTTTCCGGTGAGCCGGCTGTGCTGGAAGCTTCCGGCAATGTCACGCTCGATACCGTGCGCGCAATCGCCGAGACGGGTGTGGACCGGATTTCAATTGGCAGTCTGACCAAGGACGTACAGGCAGCAGATTTATCGATGCGCTTTTTCTGAATGACAGGCACCGACGGCGTTACAAGAAGCATGACCTTAAGGAATCTCTGAAAAGCGATCTGTGTTGCCATTTCTGCGTTAAACATCGGCTCAAAATGTTCATTTATTACATATAAACTCCGCCTTTTTGCCGATTTTTGCCTTGAACTGACTGCCTCGCTGATGTTGTTCAGAGATTCCTTAAGCCGCAACTACTACTGCGAATGCAGTGAAACAGGATGGCGCAGGTGACGGGACGTAGGGATCCAGGGATTTTTTGCCATCGTTACTGGATTTTCATCCTTGCGGGACTCGCAACGGCGGGGGTTATCGTTACGTTTGAACATTACCGGGCGCATTCCCCAAAAGGATAGAACTCAAAATCTCACTTAAAAAACGAACTTCACTGAAATTGGTAGGCAGTTTTTTTGCGAATCATGCAAATTTCTCTACCTCGAAACCCACCACACTGCGGTTGTCCTTGCTGAATTCCACGCCAACGAGATAAATCGGTTCATTACGGCTTTTGTATTTTTCACCGTAGCCTTTTTCCTTGAGCTGTTCCAGGGCATGGCCTTCGGGCACCAGTTCCACTACCTTGAATTCGAACAGGTAAATATGAGCATTGAATATCACAGCCATGTCGATCCGGCCGTGATGCGTGGTGTCCTCCACTACGATATCCAGCCCCAGCGCTGCAAAATGACTGTAGAACACACTGGCGTAATAGCCTTCGTATTGGGCTATCGGGTTGTTGCGATACCAGTCGTGCGGAATGCTGGCAAAGAAGCTGGCAAACAACTGCTGCAACCCGGAAAAATTGTTCGCGCGCAATAACTCAAGCAGCCTGATGCGATGGGTCAGCACTTTCTGGCCTTCAATCCCGAGTGCAGGCAACAAGGCGCTGTTCAGGCTGATCTGTACCTCTTTGTTGGGATAGCCCAGCCAGTAAATACGCTGCCCCGGCAGATATTCCTCCACACCCTGCAAGGTGGTGTACCCGGTCTGGAACAGCAGTGCTTCCGGTTCAATATGATCCACATCAAAAGCGGACAGCAGCTCAAGGCTGGAATATTGGCGGCTGAGGCTGGGAGTGAAGTACCCCCGCTGCATCAGCCAGTCCACCAGAAAAGTCGGCGTACCGGTTTCAAACCAGTAGGCGCGAAACTCGCGCTCCTTGAACAGCAACAGAAGATCAAACGGGTTATAAACCGGCTGTCCTGTCCAGTTGTAGCCGTTGTACCAGTCGCGGATCTGCTGGCGATCCAGTCCCGGCAATTCAGGTGCGAAAACAGTATCTACATCCGCATCGGTGTAGCCGCAAATAGCCGAGTAATCGTTTGATAAAGTAATGTCGCGCAGATTGTTCAGCCCCGAGAAAATGCTGACCTTGCTGAACTTCGATACACCTGTAAGAAAGGCAAAGCGGATATGGGCGTCATTGTCCTTGATGACCGAATACAGGTTGCGCAACCCTTCGCGCATGGCACGTGCAGTTTCCGGTTCAGCGATGTTGTCGAGAATCGGCTTGTCGTATTCATCCACCAGCACTACACAACGTTGCCCAAACTGGCGGCAAGCTTCACGAATCAGTTCGGCAAAACATACCGACCCCGCTGATTGCTGGCAGCGAATGCCCAGTGCTTCCTGATTGATCCGCAGCAACTCGGAAATCTTGGTATCCAGCTCCTCGCGATTGCGCACAACCCCACCGCCAAAACTCAAACGGATGACCGGATACCGGATAGACCAGTCCCAGTGGTCATAACAATACAATCCGCGAAACAGGGGTTCATTACCGGCAAAAAGCTCGGCCAGCGTATCAAGAAACAGACTTTTGCCAAACCGGCGTGGGCGCGAGAGAAAATAGTACTTTCCCTCCACCGCCAGTTTCAGGGCAAACGAAGTTTTATCAATGTAGTAATACGATTCTTCGCGAATTTCTCGGAAAGTCTGAATGCCAATCGGCAGTTTCTTTGTCATTACCATTCAAGACCGTGAAGTAAAAAGGCAGAGGGGGTTATAAAATATCCATGGAGGTGAATCGCATTTCAACCGGCAGTCCGATTAAGGATGCATAGATAGTGGTATGTCGATATGTTTTTACGATGTGGCGGCCAGTGCTGCAATGACTTCCTCGTCTTCCACCTGTGGAAACGCATGATAAAACTGCCTGACCGAATAAAACGGCACCGGCGTTTCCAGGCAGATCATTTCGTCGGCTAGTGGTCTGATAGCCACCAATGTTCCGGCGGGTGCAACCGGTACAGCGCAGATCAGTTTGCGTGGCTGCCGGTTACGGACGGTATGCAGTGCCGCGATCATAGTGGCACCAGTCGCCAGACCATCATCCACCACAATCACGATCCGGTCATGTGGATTGATCGGCGGGTGCACGGGGGTATAAAACCGGCGCCGTGCGCGCAGCAATTCGAGCTGGGCCGTTTTTTCAGTTTCGATGTATTCGGGAGTGGCCCCACTTTGTGCGGCATGCTCGGCCAGATAAACCCATCCGCTTTCATCCATAGCACCGATCGCAAATTCCGGGTTGCCGGGCGCGCGCAGCTTGCGTACCAGCACAACATCCAGTTCACCATCCAGTTTGTCGGCGATGATGCGGGACATGGGTACGGCACCGCGTGGAATCGCCAGTATCAGCGGATTTTGTCCTTTATAAGCCTTGAGCCGTTCTGCCAGCTGGAGAGCAGCTGCTGTGCGATCTTCGAACATTTTTACCTCCTGCGCTGCAATGATCACTGTATCCTACACTGGCGGCTACCGGTTAGGGAACCTCTGAAAAGCGGCCTGCGTTGTCATTTTTGCGTAAAACATCGGCTCAAAATGTTCATTTATTACGTATAAACTCCGCTTTTTATTCAATGCCAGCATCTCACTGATATTTTTCAGGGGTTCCTTGGTGATAGCAATGATTCTTGAACCGGGCAAAAACATTACGAACAGGAGTTGGTTGAATTATTTTTGTCCGCCCGCAGTTTCTCTGGAATCTTTATACGTTGCACGGACAGCTTCAAGGTTTTTGATGGCTTCTTCATTGCCCTGTGCAGCGGCTTTTTCAAACCATTCAATTGCCTTTGCAGTATTTTGTCCGACTCCTTCCCCCATCAGGTAGATCACGCCCAAATTATTTTGGGCATCGATATTTCCCTGTTCGGCCGATTTGGTAAATAGCTCAACTGCCTTGGCGGTATCCTTCTCCACTCCCTCGCCACTGAAATAAAGCAATGCGAGATTGAACTGGCCGCCAGCATGGCCCTGTTCAGCCGCGCGGTAAAACCATCCTGCAGCCGCTTCCGGATCCTTGTCCTTGACTTTTCCCTGTGCATCGCGAGAAATGGCTTCCCCGGAGAAAAACATGGAACCAAGGCTGTTTTGCGCATCTGCGTTACCAGCTTCCGCTTCCTTGCGCAAATTCAGGAAACGTTGTTCCGGTGTAAGGCCATCATCCAGGGTTGGCATGATTTTCTTTTTTAATTCGTCCTGTTCAGTGGCGGATAAGTTTTCCTTCAAAATCGTGGGGAGTTCTCCGGCAGAGGTGGATTCATCCATCAGCACAATTTCCGGTTCATCCATGGACGATTTTCCAGAGGTATCCTTGTTTTCACAACCCATGGTCAACAGAAGAGCTGTCAATAGAACTGCGATAAGTTTCATGCTGTTTTCCTTTCTAACTGATTAAACATAAAAGATTGAATTGGTAATACAGGTGTTGTTTTGGTAGCCGGGCAGCTTTGGAACCTCTGCAAAACGATCTGTGTTGTCATTTCTGCGTTAAACATCGGCTCAAGATGCTCATTTATTACGTATAAACTCCGCTTTTTACCCGGCGCGAGCGCCTCGCCCTACGGGTCAGCCTTACGGCTGTTCGCTGCGTTTTACTTGCGTCACCGATGTTTGCCTTGAACTGACTGCCTCGCTGACGTTTTTCAGGGGCTCTCTTTGTGCCTTGTAGTGCAAGCCATGTTTTGCAAATGCCGGTGAATTCAATTTTCAGAGATGGCGAACAGGCGCTGATATTCCTTGATGGCGTAGCGGTCAGTCATGCCGGCAATATAGTCGGCAATGGCCTGGTGTCCATATTCTTCAAATTTCCGCTGGTATTCAGAGGGCAATAATGCGGGTTCGGTTTCAAATGCGCCAAATAATTTTTCAATGGTATGACGAGCCTTGTTGCTCATGCGCATGACCTGATAATGCCTGTAGAGGTTCTGGTACAGGAAACGTTTCAATTCCTGTTCTTCCCGTCGGATTGTATCGCTGAATCCGATCAGAACCGGCATTTCCCGTGCGCTATCCGGGCTATCCGGGTTGGCGGCGAGGATACGACCGGTGCTTTGCGTTGTCAGATCGACAGCCAGTGTGTTGATCATGCCGCGCACGGTTTCATGGATCAGGCGTCGTCCGGCAATATCCGGGTAACGCTGTTTTACCCGGTGCAAGTGGCGGGCAAAAATCCCGATTTCTTCCAGCTGCGCCAGGGTAATCAGACCGGAGCGCAGGCCGTCATCCACATCGTGATTGTTGTAGGCAATTTCATCGGCCAGATTGGCAAGCTGTGCTTCCAGCGAAGCGCTATGGCCATGCAGAAAACGCACACCCAGTTCACCCAGTTCCGTTGCTCTGGATTTGGGAATTCGTTTCAGGATGCCTTCACGGGTTTCGAAACACAGATTCAATCCGTTGAATGCGGCATAGCGTTCTTCCAGCACATCCACGACACGCAGCGACTGCAGATTGTGTTCAAAGCCGCCGTGGGGTTTCATGCAATCATTCAGGGCATCCTGGCCAGCATGGCCGAAAGGCGTATGCCCCAGATCGTGTGACAGGGCGATGGCTTCCACCAGTTCTTCGTTGAGATGCAGATTGCGTGCGATGGAGCGGCCGATCTGGGCGACTTCCAGGCTGTGTGTCAGGCGGGTGCGGAACAGATCACCTTCATGGTTGACGAATACCTGAGTTTTGTATTCCAGCCGGCGAAAGGCGGTGGAATGAATGACGCGATCCCGGTCGCGCTGGAACTGGCTGCGCCCAGCCGACAATTCCTCATGGATGCGGCGGCCGCGCGAATTGGTATCGGAGACGGCGTAAGGTGCCAGGTTGTTATGCATCGGCAACACAGGCTGACAATGTTTCAATCAGCAGGGGGGTAGGGACGGTAATGCCCGCAGATGCCTTGCCGATACGATCAAGAAGAATGAAGCGGATAGCGCCACTTTCCACCTTTTTGTCGAGCTGCATTGATTCCAGATAACGCTCCGGCGTGAGACGCGGGCCTGTTACGGGTAAACCGGCGACTTCGAACAGGTGCCGGATACGATCCACTTCAACAGAGGTGATGCGTTGCAAACGTCGGGAGAGATCGGCTGCCATGATGGTGCCAGCGGCAACAGCCTCACCATGTAACCATTCACCGTAACCCATGGCATTTTCGATGGCATGGCCAAAAGTGTGGCCTAGATTGAGCAGTGCCCGCAAACCGCTTTCGCGTTCGTCCAGCGAAACAATCTCGGCCTTGATCTCGCAGCTGCGGCGAATGGCGTAATTCATTGCTGCAGGATCGCGTGCCAGCAACTGATGCATGTGGTGTTCCAGCCAGTCCATGAAATCTGCATCATGAATCAGGCCATATTTGATGATTTCTGCGATACCGGCGCGCAGCTCCCTGTCCGGCAGGGTGGCAAGAGTGGCTGTGTCAGTCAAAACCAGCCGGGGTTGATAAAAAGCGCCGATCATGTTTTTGCCCAGCGGATGATTGATGCCGGTTTTTCCCCCCACGGAGGAATCCACCTGGGCAAGCAGGGTAGTGGGGATCTGGATAAACGGCACGCCACGCAGATAGGAAGCCGCAGCAAAACCGGTCAAATCGCCAATCACGCCACCACCTAGCGCGATCAACGGTGTCTTGCGTTCACAGCGGTGTTCCAGCAGTGCATCGAAAATCAGATTCAGTGTTTCCCAGTTTTTGTATTGCTCTCCATCCGGCAGGATGATTGAAAACGTATTCACCTGATGGTTGGCCAGCGCGCTGCGCAGTTTTTCCAGATAAAGCGGTGCGACGGTGGTGTTGGTAATGATGGCTGCCTTTTTTCCAGGCAGATGAGGCAGCAGCAGATCCATCCGTGAGATCATTTCCTGGCCGATATGTATGGCGTAACTGCGATTCTCGTGGGGGGTATCAAGTGCAACTTCAACGGTTTCTATTGCGTTCATATCACATTTTCAGGATTGATTATTGCCGGGTAAAGCGCCATGTTTTTCAGGATTCATGTATGCAGTCCACAGCCGCTCACAGGGTTGATGGTTGTTATTCGGAAGGTTTCGCGGCAGATGTAGTATCTGGTGTGGCAGCAATGGATTCCTGATTGAACTGGTGTAATCGCTGTATCAGTTTGTGCACGAATGAGCGAGCACTTTGTCGGCCGCTATCCATGATGATATGCGCGGTTTCACGATACAACGGATCGCGCTGGGTAAACAGCTCGACCAGCCGGGCGTGCACATTGCCTGTTTGCAGCAGTGGGCGGTTTTTATCCAGATGCGTGCGGCGACGCAATTCAGTGACAGGTGCGCTCAGGTAAACCACAATACCGTTCTGCCGCAATAAGGCACGATTATCCGGATGCAGGATTGCGCCACCCCCGGTGGCGAGCACGATATTTTGCTGGCTGACAACATCGCGTAGAACATCGCTTTCACGCTTGCGAAACCCGGCTTCTCCCTCTATTTCGAAAATTACAGGTATTCCAACTCCGGTGCGTTGCTGGATTTCCTGGTCAACATCAATGAATGTTTTTCCAGTCAGGTTTGCCAGCAACTTTCCAACCGTGGTCTTGCCGGCGCCCATCATGCCAATGAGGATGATGTTGACAGGCACCGATCCGGTATCAGTGTTTTTTGTGGTAGGTGTTTTGCTGCGTTGCATGCTGCAATTGTACCGCAAACCCTCTGCCTGCCCGCATCATATGAATTATTTCCTAAATTACTATTTGAGTTGAAATACGATTTTTATTGATTTGGATCAATAAAAATTGAGCTGATCAGGTGCATGATTTATCTCAGGTTCATACAAAAAAGGAGTAAATAAAATGAGTGAAGTTGTCAAAGGTAGCGATACCGAAACCTTTAGAAAAATGATGGTTGCAGTTGTGTTCATTTTTGCAGTACTAGGCTCGTTAATCGTGATTTCGTCATACTATGCCGGCTAGGCATGCGGTAACAATCATGCATTGATTCCTCCGGGTGCAAGATCCGTTGGTTGTGTCCAGCCAATGGATCTTGCACTGACACTCCTGTAATACCCAGTCTGAATATAACAATCTCCTTTCAGGATAGCGCCCATATTTTCCGGGTTGATCCATTCCATCTGGCATCCTTCTTTCCATTTCGTTTCCTGGTTTTACTCGCTTTCCTCGTAAAAGTGGCGTGACTATTGATCTGTTTGCAAGCAGTTAGAAAGCATAGTTTGATAAGATCGCGTGTTCTTTTCTTTTGTACCGAAGGTGCTCCGGGTTACCGGTTTGTTCATGTATGTTGCAAGGAGAGCGTGAGCCGTGATGATAAATGGAACAGGAAAACTGCTGTGCATCGCTCTGGTGTTGATGCTTTCAGCCTGCGGCAAGCGGGAGGAAGCAGCCAGGGTGATTAGCCCGCCTTCGGTCAGTGTGGTTGCTGCCGGGCATGCGTCAATGGAAATGCGTGAGGAAACGGTTGGTTCTCTGGAAGGTTTGTCGGATCCAACTGTTGCAGCTGAAGTTTCCGGACGAGTCCTCAAAGTGTTGGTGCGACAAGGACAGCACGTAAAAAAAGGTCAGGAGATTGCATCGCTGAATCCAGTCGATTACCAGTTGCAGCGCCGCGAAGCGCTGAGTGAGGTTGCCCGGCTGGAAGCGCTGCAGGAGAACCAGAGGCGTCTGGTTGAACGGAATACACGTCTGGTTGAACGGAATTTCATTTCCGAGAATGCGCTGGATGATGTCAAAACCCAGGAAATTGCCCTGCGCAGACAACTGGAAGGCGCCAAATCCCGTTTGGCCACGATTGAACACAACACATCCAAAACACGTTTGCTTTCTCCTGTGGATGGCATCGTGGAATCCCGTCAGGTTGCTGAAGGCGATTATGTGAAGGTAGGCGACCCACTGTTCCAGATCATCAGTAATCAGCGATTACGCGCCCATCTGCCGTTCCCCGAAAGCATCGCATCGCAGATCAGGCCGGGTCTGGAAATCCGGCTGACTACGCCGACTTCCGATATCGAGATTATCTCCCGTATAAAAGAGCTGAAGCCAGCCATAGGTGCCGGCAATCGGGCGATAGAGGTGTTGGCCGATGTGGAAAATCAGCCCGGCTGGCATACAGGTGCCAGTGTCAATGGTGTGGTGATTCTTGGCATTCGCAAGGATGTGGTAGTGGTGCCGGAGCAGAGTGTGGTGTTGCGCCCGGCCGGTGAGGTGGTGTATGCCGTGAATCAGGCACAGGCGCATCAACGCGTAGTGCATACCGGCCTGAGGCAAGATGGGATGGTCGAAATTATCGACGGCGTAGAGGCGGGAGAGCAGATTGTGCTGGATGGTGCTGCCTTTCTGACGGATGGCGCCAAAATCTCCATCCAGAATGAAACAGCAGGGCAGGCCGACTCATGACACTGCCAGAACTCTCGATCAAACGCCATGTGCTGGCGTGGATGGTTTCCGGGTTGCTGGTGTTGCTGGGTGTGATCAGTTATCAGCGTATCGGCGTGGATCGCTGGCCCTATATCGAATTTCCCATGATTTCGGTGACGACGACCCTGATCGGGGCCAATCCCGATATCGTCGATGCCAGCATTACCAACATCATCGAGACATCAATCAATACCATTCCGGGTATTGAACATGTGCAGTCCAGTTCTTCACCCAATATCTCGGTGACCACCATTACCTTTGGTCTGGACAAAAATATCGACGTTGCCTACAACGAAGTGCAGTCGAATATCAACCAGGTTCTGCGGCGGCTGCCGGATGATGCCGATCCACCGATTGTGCGCAAGATCGAGACTAACGCTCAGCCGGTGATGTGGCTATCGTTACAGGGTGATCGCACGCTGCAGCAACTCAATCTGTTCGGGTTTAACGTCATCAAGAAGAAGCTGGAAACAATTGATGGCGTCGGCGAGGTGCGTCTGGGAGGGCGCCGTGATCGCACCATCCGCATCCATATCCTGCCCGAGCGTATGGCTTCGCATAATCTGGCTGCTGGCGATGTGATCAGCGCGTTCCGGCGTGAGCATATCCAGTTGCCGGGTGGGTTTCTGGTGGGCAAAAATACGGAAAGGCTGATCAAGCTTGATCTGGAATTTCACAATCTCAAGGATATATCCAACCTGATTGTGGCTTATCGTGACAATGCCCCGATCCGGCTGAAGGAGATTGCGGAAATCGAGGATGATCTGGCCGATTATCGCCAGGTGGCGCGTTTTAATGGCCAACCTTCGCTGGGACTGGGCATTGTCAAGGTTTCCAATGCCAATACGGTTGCCATTATTGATGAAGTTGAGCGCAGGCTGAAAGAGGACATCATCCCCAGCCTGCCGCCCGGAATGCGTATTAGTGTTTCCACCAGTGATGCGATTTTTATCAAGGAGCTGGTGAATTCATTGCAGGAACATCTGGTTGAAGGCACATTGCTGGCCGCGCTGATTGTCTGGCTGTTCCTGCGTTCGGTGAGCTCCACGCTGATTGTTGCGACAGCGATCCCGGTGTCGCTGATGGGCGCGGTGGCCGTGATGTATTTTTCCGGATTCACCTTCAACACCATGACACTGCTCGCGCTGTTGCTGCTGATTGGAGTGGTGGTAGATGATGCTATTGTGGTGCTGGAGAGCATTTTCCGCCACATGAGCCGGGGTCAGGATGAACACGGCAAGGTAGATGCGGCAGCCGCTTCGATCAGAGGCAGCCATGAAGTCGTGTTTGCGGTTATTGCAGCCACATTCTCACTGGTTTGTATCTTCGCGCCAGTGATTTTCATGGACGGCATCATTGGCAAATTCTTCAAATCGTTTGCTGTGGTTGTCACTTTTGGTGTGCTGATTTCCCTGCTGGTTTCGCTGACGCTGACACCCATGCTTTGCTCACGCTATTTACAGGTGGACCGTAAACACGGGCGTCTCTATTACTGGCTGGATGGCTGGTTTGATCGCATGGACCGGGTGTACATCTCGCTGCTTGATTACGCCATTGTGCATCGCTGGAAAGTCATTCTGATTACAACCATTACCGTGCTGAGCAGTGGTTTCTTTTTTGGCAATGTGGAAAAAGAACTTTCACCGGAGGCGGATGAAGGGGTATTCACCGTGAATTTCAGAACGCCACTGGGTTCGAGTATTGACTATACCGATTCGCGACTGAGGTTGATTGAAGGTGTGCTGGCATCCTATCCCAAGGAAGTGGCCAGTTATCTTTCCATTATTGGCGCTGGGCAGGATGGGCAAGTGAATAAAGGGTTCGTCAGTGTTCGTTTGTATGACCGCAATAGCCGCACCAAGACACAAAAGGAACTTATCCGCGAGCTGAGGGAACGTTTTGACAGCATTCCCGGGGTGCGGGCATTTCCTGCGCCGGTTTCCATTGTGCGCGGACAGCGCTCGGAAAAACTGCAGTTTAATATGACAGGGCCCAATCTTCAGGAAGTGAGCCGGCTGGCCAAGGAAATGCAGCGGCGGCTTGGTGAAATGCCAGGGATGGGTAAGGTGGATCTGGATCTGGATCTTGATCTGCCGCAACTGGTGGTAGAGCTGGACCGGACACGGGCTGCCAGTCTTGGCATCTCTGCGGCGGATATTGCCACGGCAATCAATATGTTTACCGGAGGTGTGGATGTAGCCCGATTCAATGATGAACCGGGAGATGGGCAGCGCTATGTAATCAGAATCAAGGGTAAGGCAAGCCGGTTCAATCAGATTGAGGATCTGAAGAAAATTTATTTGAGAAGCAGCGGGAACGAGCTGGTGAGGCTAGATACCATCGCACAATTTCGTGATAGCCTCGGCGCAGCCGTGATCGGGCGTTTTGATCTGCAATATGCAGCAATGTTCTACGCCAATCCGGTCTTGCCGCTGGGGAAGGCAGCCGAAGTGGTATTCCAGCAAGCTGCCGAATTCCTGCCAGCGGGTTATACGGTGAAAATGACCGGGCAGGCAGAAGAACTGGCCAAGACGGTATCGAATACCGTATTTATTTTTACGCTGGCGCTGGTCCTGCTTTACATGGTGCTGGCCAGCCAGTTCAATTCTTTCCTGCAGCCGCTTATTGTCATGGTGGCGCAGCCGCTGGCAATTATCGGTGGTATTTTTGGCTTGTGGCTGACGGGAAACTCGCTCAACATTTTTTCCATGATTGGCCTTGTGCTGCTGATTGGGCTGGTTGCTAAAAATTCGATCTTGCTGATTGATCTGACCAACCAACTGCGGGAACAGGGAAAATCCATCAATGATGCTCTGCGCGAAGCCTGCCCTGTCCGGTTGCGGCCAGTGCTGATGACTTCGCTCACTGTCATCCTTGCGTTATTGCCCGCAGCAATGGGGCTAGGAGCCGGGGCAGAAACCAATCGCCCGCTTTCCGTCGCGGTGATTGGCGGCATGATTTCCTCTACATTGCTGACTTTGGTGGTAGTGCCTGCAGTTTATTCTCTGGTGATGCAGGCGGTAGAAAAATGGCATCACCGCAAAAAGATGATGCAGTAACCCCCGGCGTTCCCTACTTTACCAGCCAACGAGTGGCCATTCCCGCCATCATGTGATCGCTGACATGGCAATGAAACAGCCAGTTGCCTGGTGAGCGGGGAGTCATGTCAACGGAGATCATGCTGGCGGGCATGAGTTCGATGACATCGGTTCTGCGGCCATGATCAAGCACAGTCTGGCCATGCCAGTGCACGGTGTGATTGTCCACTTCGTTGCCCAGTGCGACCAGATGCCAGCGCACACGTTGCCCGCGCCGGGTTTCGAAGCCGGAAAGATTGCCGAAAATCTGGCCGTTGATGGCGTGCTTCAGGCCGCTTTCCTCATCGTTTTCCTCGTTGAAAATCATGTACAGCGCGATGAATTCCTGATCCACGTCGCGTGGAGCCGGGTTTCTGGCGGAATGTGCCTTGCCGGCAGCCGTGATGATGAGGGTGCCGACCAGCCCCAGATTGATTTCTTCCTCTGCCATGACATGCGAGTGATACAGCCAGACCACCGATGAAGGGTCATCCGGGCCGGGGCCTGCATCCCGGTCAACTGTCCAGCTGTAGGTATAACGCCCACCTGACGGAATGCTGCTGCCCTTGCCGCCATCCGCACCTTCGTTATCCTTGTCATACATGACACCGTGCGGATGGATGGAAAGTGGTATGTCAGCCTTGTTTAGAAAATGCACCTTGATGGTGTCGCCGACCACGGCGCGTATCGTCGGGCCCAGAATACCCATCCATTCCGGCTGGGGTATGGGTTGCGAAAAACTGCTGTCGGTGTAACCAATGTAGCGGTACTTTGTGTAAGTCAGTGTTTTTCCCCAGACACCCAGATCACTCTGGGGATCAATCCGGTTGATCCCGGCCGGGGCATAATTCCAATCAACCTTTTCCGCAGCAATCCAGTATTCGCGTACTTTTCCGGCATGTACCGGAGAGGATGACAGGCACAGGAGAGTCATGGCCAGCAGGGCTAATCCCGGATATAAAAATGAACTGCAGATTTTTGTGAGCATGGATCAATTCTCTTGTGGATTTAATGGGTATTTGTGATTGGTGGCGTGTTTTGCCGCACAGCATCCACAAACTGTTGTGTGTAAACGGCGAGCGCGTCGGCCCGGAGAACACCGGCTTTTTCCAGTTTGGTTCGCACCCGCTGGTTGGCTTCACACAAAACAACACGGACATTGCGTTTGTGTAACTGTTCAATGACCTGTGCCAATGTTTGGATGCCGGTCATATCAATGAAAGGCACCGAACGCAGGCGAATAATCAACACCTCCGGCAAGGTATGTGTTTGCACCAGTGCATGCTCAAAATTCTCGACGGCACCGAAAAACATGGGGCCGGAAACCTCATAGATCACGACGGCAGGCGGAATGGTGGGCAGGTTATGCTGAGCCAGTTCCATGTTCACGGTTTCCGTGGCAACTGGCTGGGTTTCGACCACTTCGGACATGCGGCGCAGAAATTGCAGTGTTGCCAGTATGACGCCCACATTGACTGCCACCACCAGATCAACAAAAACCGTAAGCAAAAACGTGATGACGAGAATAAAACGATCAGCTACTGGTGCGATTTTCAGGATATGAATGAACCGGTGAATCTCGCTCATGTTCCAGGCAACGACGAATAGAATGGCCGCCAGCGCTGCCAATGGGATGTAAGCTGCCAGTGGAGCCAGAAACAGCAGGATGGAAAGTAGCGTTGCGGCATGAACAACCCCGGCGATCGGGCTGGTTGCCCCATTACGGATATTGGTGGCTGTACGCGCAATGGCGCCTGTCGCGGCGAAGCCTCCAAACAGAGGCGCAAAGATATTGGCGATTCCCTGCCCGATGAGTTCCTGGTTGGCATCATGCCGGGTGCCGGACATGCCATCGGCCACTACCGCCGAGAGGAGAGATTCGATTGCGCCCAGCATGGCGATAGCGAAGGCTGGGCCGATCAATTCAATGGATTGCGAGACAGTGACATCAGGTATGACAAAGTTTGGCAGATTGGTCGGGATGTGGCCAAACGCGGAGCCTATGGTGGCTACGCCGGGTAGCTGTAACGCAGCCTGCAGCAACGTGGTTACCAGCATCGCAACGAGTGGCCCGGGCACGCGCGCAAGATAGTGGAAACGGGGTGCCCAGATTGTCAATGCCAGGCCGATGAGCGCCAATGCCAATGTGGGTACATGCAGTTGAGGCAGGGATTGAATCAGCTGCCAGAATTTTTCATGGAAATGATCACCGCTTGCTGGTGGCAAGCCAAAAAAATCATGCCACTGGCTGACAAAAATGATTACGCCGATTCCAGTTGTAAAACCAACGATTACCGGGGAAGGAATGAAGCGGATCACACTTCCCATGCGCATCATTCCCATCAAAACCAGAATTATGCCTGCCATGAGAGTGGCGATCTGTAATCCGGAAATGCCGTATTTGGCAGTGATACCGGCCAGAATGGCGATAAAAGCGCCGGTGGGCCCGGCGATCTGTACGCGACTCCCTCCAAAGAGCGATACAAGAGCACCGGCAATAATGGCGGTATATAACCCCTGTTCCGGGCGGGCGCCGGAAGCTATTGCAAAAGCCATTGCCAGCGGTAATGCAACAATACCCACCACCAGACCAGCAATGATATTCGGCAACCACTGGTTGCGGGCAAACAAACCGGCGCGATGTGCTTCGAGTAAAACCATCATGATGAGCTTTTCGGGGAGAAGGTTTACGTATTATCACACAGCACCCGGGTGGTTTATCCAGACCAGGACAGCCTGTTTATCCGGAGTTGTCATGCTGATTGACCGAAAATACCGGATTCCTGAGGGTGGTTACCATGTCGCGAAAGGATTTCCACCGCCTTGCCAAAAGTGGCGAGATCAGATCGCTGCAGCAAAAAGCAGGGCTTATCAATGCTCTGGCAGTACCACCGGATAGTGGAAAAATCTTCATGGCTGATACAGTCAACCGGGCACAGCACAATCGTGGCCTGAACAAGCAGTGTGACCAGATAATGGGTGTTGCTCTGTTCACCACCTCGATAAACTGTGAACTGCCCGCCAGCAGATTCAATCAGTTCACGATATTGCGGATAAAGCGCAGCACGTCCGCCAATACACAGGATGAAAAGGCCGGCAAGCTGCTGAGAGTTCGTTTGCAAGTTGCGGGTAGATGTATTGGCCTGATGCCGATGTTGGCGATCCGATCTGATCCAGCGCATTCCAATTCCGTTTATAACCTGCGGAGGTAATACTTCTGCGGGATGATCGGCCGTCATGTCGGGATATTCCACCTTTTTAGGGTGATGGAGCATGGTTTTACCTGGAAAGACAGGCGGGAGAGCAGAGATAGCCAAACGGAACAGGTGACGCAGAAGGTTGGGGTGCGGCCTGAGTGCCTGCTGCAATACCTGGCCCACCAGCAAAAATGGATGGAAAAAGGAATGGCTGGCTGATGTATCCGGGTGGATTCCAGGCAAGCTGCCGGAATGAGGCTGCGTCCCCTGATATGCCGGTTCCCATGTTGTCTTGGATAAAAATTTCATGATAGACCCCGTTTCGGAAAAAATGGCTGGCTTGCCCGGGAGGGAGGGCTGGCTTGCCGACACGAATCACTGGGAGAGGAGAGAGATCTACCAGTGATTACCAGGAAAAACGAAAGGTTATTGATAAAAGACGATTAGCCACAAGCGAATCCCGGTATTTGAAAACTATTTTGTCAGGATCAGCTTGTCGTTGCGCGTCAGTCGCAGATGATATTGTTCACCCCGATGCTGAATAAGCACTTCCTTGCCCGCCTCGAACAGGTTTTCGCTACTAATCAACTTCACAGGAAAATGTGATGGTGACGAAGACGATTCATCTGCGAGTGCGTAATCCAAATGGTATTTGATGTTGATTGAATTCATGTCTCACCTTGGATGAATTATTGAATGAGAATGATTATCATTATAATGGTTAAAATAATTTGTGCAAGTTTTTTTATAAATTTATTTTGAGGAAGGAAATTAGTGAGGCTATATTGGCCATGGTGTCATAAGCAACACAGATTGCTGGTGTTGTGGCATGGCCTATTGCCGTTATGCTTTGCCATGCGATTAATTCTTTGGAGGAGTGACTCATCTGGCAGTGGATCTGTATCCCCACTGTTAAGGGCATTCGAGTAGGCAAGATTTTGACTATTTGAACAGCATTTTTCTGGATTTTTGCCAGCCTGTTCGGCGGTTACGGCAGCTATTTTGAGGGGACGGGTGAATCTGATGTATAGAGTTGTGTGGTTCCAGTATCCAAGATGGGCAGAACCCATCCTGGATTGCGCAGAGGTTAATCCTTGTCTTCTGGCACGTAGATCATCGAACCATCCTGCATGCGGTAGGCTACACCAGCTTTTTGGCCATCACCTGCGCCGATTTCACCGCTGGCTTTGTAATGCTCGATGGTTTCACCCTTTTTAATGATCATTTCCATGCTGGGTTTGCCGACATCGACAATTACAGTGACATCCTTCTGGCTGAAAGGATTGATCAATGGATTCTGGACAATGGTAATCAACAGCGCAGCGATGATGACCAGAAAAATATCGATCAGGTTGACTACCGAGAGGATTGGATCATCGTCATTGGCTTCATCCATTAATTTGATTGCCATCAGACATCTCCCTTGCGTAATTTGGCAATTTGCAGCAACTCTTCAGACAGCCAGCGGCGCTTCACATTGACTACGTAATAGGTGATGGAGGCTGTTAACAAGGACAGAATAACTGCCGAGAAGGCCAGTACCAGATTATCCGATACACCTGCCAAGTTGCCCTCAGGCAGCGCTTTCAAGGCGGACCCCATGGGAATCATGGTGGCGACCAGGCCGAGCATGGGGGTTACGCGGCTGGTGATGCGCGGGCCTTCGATCAGCCGATGGGCGAACATGTCCAGCTCATCATCATTTGTCTGCGGATTTTGCTGAAAATGTAGTAACAGTAGCCGCCCACCACCTGAACGGCGGCGCAGCGCTAATGTGATGAATTCTCCCAGTACAAAGAAGGCATAGAGAAACAGCAGGGAAATCAATAGCAACGTTGGCAGCAGAAAGAGCTGACCAATCTGATACATGGATGTTTCGATCGTGTTTTGCATAAAAAATGACTCCGGATTTACGAATGAGAAAGTGGGGTGGATGAACGCAGGCCGCGCCAGATACCACCGGTGATGGCCAGCAGAATCAGTAGCCAGGCTAATTCTTGGGGAGAAAGTTCAGAGTGCAGCTGTTCGATCTTGGTCAGGCGCATGCCCTCGACCGTTTGTGACTGCATCTCGCTGGCTGTGGCTTCGGTTTGTGCCTGGGGTTGTTCACCGAAACCGTTGTTCAGGTATTGTGTGAAAGCCTGGTTATCGCTGTGCACATCGTAACGTTGCGCCAGATCCTGATATCGGTCCTTGAGGATTTTGAGATCAGCCTCACTGGCTTCCCAATAACCTTGGCGAGCGGCTTCGAGTATGCGTTCGATAGCTTGTGCCTGGGCATGCGGGTTATGTTGCTCGAACCATTGATCCAACCCAAGCAGGTATTTATCCTTGACGTAAATGTCGGCAAAAGATTGCCATTGATCGCTGCGCACGATTTCGCGAGCGGTATTCTGCCAGCCGGTGAAGTTATTCAGGCTGTCAACTATTTCCAGTGTGCCTGAATAACCTTCGTCCATCAGGTTCTTGATATAACCCGGATGGAAGTTGCGGGTAGTCAGTTCACTGGCGAGGAAACGCGCAGCACCTTCAACCTTACCGCTACCGCCACCACGCAGATTGGAGATGTATAGTTCGGGAGCCTTGCCATCAAGATAGCGTACCGCCTGCGAAATACCACCCAGATACTGGAAAGGGTCATCAGTGGTGAGCATGCCGTAGAGATTGGAACTACGCGCCAGCACTGCACCTTGAGTGCCTTTGAGGTGCTCAGCGTACAGATTGACCTGTTCCATGGCGCGCCCCCATTTCGATTCATCCGGACCGTAGGCATGCTGCGAGCGATCGAGATACATCTCGGCCATCTTGCGATCACCGTCGGACTGATCCTGCCAGCTGTCGGTAGCCAGCGCGGCATTGTCAAGCCCGGTACCGTACTGCCCGCTGGCAGAAGCGAAGATGCGTGTTTGTCCGGCATCCCGGGCATCAACCTCGCTTAATCCACGTGCCAGCAATTGGGTTGTAATACGCTGGGCGTTAGTCCGTACCGGGTTGTCAGCTTCTTCCGCTTCAGCTGCCAGTTTTACTGCCTTGGCCAGCAGACGTATGACGTTGGGAAACTGGTCACGATACAGACCGGTGGCGGACAGCACTACGTCTACTCTGGGGCGTCCCAGTTCGGAACGCGGAATCAGCTCGACATCGCTGACGCGGCCGCCGTCATCCCATTTCGGCCGTACGCCCAGCGCAGCAAATGCCTGAGCTTCGAGCACGCCGTAGTGGCGCATGGTTTCCACTGACCAAAGTGAAAAAGTGAGTTTTTCCGGCATCTGTCCGGATTGCTCGCGATGTGCAGCCAGCAGATCAGCAAGTGCCTGCTGCCCAGCTTTCCATGCGGCTTCGGTAGGAATACGCGAAGGATCAAAGGCGTACAGATTGCGGCCGCTGGGCAGGGCATCCGGATTTTTCACCGGATCGCCACCGTAACTGGTTGGCACATAACGTCCCGCCAGTGCATCAAGCAGATGACGTGATTCTCCGCCGGGATCCATGCGCTGATAGTAATCGCGGGCGAGTGTGGCAATTTCACGTTCAGTTGCATTCAGATCGTCTGGCAGCTTGGTTGCTTCAAGCCAGCTTTTGATGCGTTTGAATAGCGGTGAATCACGTAACTGCTGATGATCGATCGCCAGCTGTTCATCAGCATCTTCATCCAGAGCCGCCAGAGATTTGAGACGTTCCACACCAAGCATCAGCATGACACTGGTGATACGCCAATCCGCTTCCGAGCCTTCTCCGAAGGTGTGCAGGCCGACTGGCTGAGCGGTCTGGGCCAGATCATGCAGATGTTGATGCAGTTCCTCGATGAAGTCCGGGAAATTGCTCTCGATGCGTGCGCGTGGCCAATCAAGATCTTTATCAATATTTTCCGCGATGACCTTGTCGATCAGCTGCAGGCGTGTGTTGTCCTTCACGGCGCCCAGTTCCTGCATTTGCCACTGGTGCAACAGATCGTGCAATTCATTGAGAGTGGTATGCAAACCTGCTGGGGAGAAAGGTGGTGTCTGGTAGCTGATAGTGGTTGCACGTCCACGGCGGCGTGCTTGGGTAGCTTCACCGATGTTGTCCATGATGTAGGGATAGATTACTGGCAGATCACCCAGTGCCAGATAAGGATAATCGTTGATCGACAAACCGCGTTCCTTGCCCGGCAGCCATTCCTGTGAGCCATGGGTGCCGTAGTGGATGAGTGCATCTGCACGATATTGTTCGCGAACCCAAAGATAGGCCGCCAGGTAGAAATGGGAAGGGACAGCTTTCGGTGAGTGATAGAGTGCTTTTTCCTTGTTTTCACCACGTTCACTGCGGGGGGGTTGTGGCAGTAACACCAGTTTGCCAAGTGTCAGACGTGGAATGACGAAATGGCCGTCAAGCATCATGCTGCTGTCCTGCGGTGCTCCCCAGCGCTCAATCATTTCATCGCGCACCTGCTGCGGCAGCTTGTCAAACCAGTGTTGATAATCTGCTACCGGCAGGCGTGCCGCCAGGTTGTCGTCGAGCAATTTGCTCAGCACTTGTTTATCATCAACGGGCTGGTAGTTGGGTGCAAGCAGACGCTGAACACGCTCGATCAGCTGCTCTTCGGCCAGCGGTGCAGTGTCGTAACCGGCAGCCTGTAGTGAACTAAGGGTAGCTATCAGGCTGCGTGGCAGGTTGAGGTAAGAACCGGCAAAGTTTTTTTCACCCGGTGGCGTATTCCAGACAAACAGGGCGAGTTGCTTATCGGCATTGGTTGCGCGTGCCAGGTGTGCCAGCCGCAGCGCCTTGTTTGCCAGAGAGGTAGTCTGTTCAATGATGGGCAGTTGCTCGTGCTCACCCTGACCGGCGGCAATCAGGATATCGCTGATGCCCGTGTATTCGGCTTGAGCCATATAGAAAGGTACATCCATCAACGGCATGCCACTGGGATCCGCGCGCCAGGCTGCTTCGTCGCCGCTGCGGTAGGCGGTGCCCTGGATGACCGGGATGCCCAGCCGGGTGAATTCAGAACGGCGGCCGTCAGCATTGAGCACGATCTGGGTGTTGATCAATACGTCGATTGTATGGGTGTCATCAATCCGGGCCAGTTTTTCGATAGCGTCATTGCTCATTATGGGCGTGTACATCGGCATGGCGACAGCTCCGCTGGCTTCAATGCGACGGACCAGATCGTCGATGAGTGCAGTCTGCCCGGAGGCGAGATATTGGCGTTGCATGGTGATGCCGATCAGTGGGCGTGGATCGTCCTTCGCATATTTCTTGAATGCCAGAAAATCTTCGATGGTCGGTAATACGAGCTGTGCGTAATCCGGGTGATAGATGCCAGCTTCCGGGAATACCCAGGGTTCCGGCAGTCCTGCCCAATCCTGTTGCTGTTCAGCGTGCACAAGTGTTTGCATGAACAATTCAAGGTTACGTAGCCCGCCATTGACAAAATAGCTATGCAGACGTTGCGCAAGTGCATCCTCGACTCCTTGCCAGCGCGGGTGTTCTTCATGCATCAGAATCAATCGATCGGGATAGCTGGCCAGTTGACTGGATAAACGTGATTCGATGGGGCGCAAAACATTATCGCGAGGTGCGTCAAGTATCACCCAGTCATACCGCGCCAATAGATCAGGAGCGATAGGATCAGTCAATTTTTCGACATATTGGGTGTGTGTTTCAATACCCTGATCTTTAGCCAGTTTATCCAGTATCAGATATTTTCCAGCTGGCATTGGATTGGCAGTAAGAAACAGCAGCGAGTTTGCCTGGGAGCCTGTGGTTAGAGCAAACAGGCATGCCAAGGCAAATAGTCGCAAGTAACGCATCATGTGTTTCATGAAATAAAATTCTCCTCTGGGGTTTGTTTGGCTATCTTTGTGGTGTTGATGAGGTCCGGGTTGAGGGGGTGTGCTCATTTTTTATAAATCGATCTGCAGAGCAACGCTGAAATTGCGCCCTGGTTGGCTGTAGAAGCTCATCCCTTGCTCATCATTGGTGACATCAGATTGGCGGATATCGCTCCACACCCAGAATTTGCGGTCAAACAGGTTGTTGAGATTGAAGCCGACATGAACATTTTTTCTTGGTTTCCACCAGGCAGATAGATCCACCACGCCATAACCATCCGGCTGGTAGTAGTTGTCAGCTTTATCAGCGCGTGAAACTCGGTGCGCAGCACGCAGACGTGATTCAGCCCCAATGATCTGCTCGCTCAGAGTGCCTTCCCAGCCCAGTGACAGACTCCCGCGCAATGGCTCAATGCTGTTGAGCGGCACTTTACCGTTGGGGGATTTCACATCGCCGTGGGAATAGGCTACTGCGCCATTGAGGTACCAGTTGCCCGGTAATGTCCAGTGAGTGCGGATTTCTGCCCCACGAATAGTTGCTTTTTCATAGTTGATATGCTGAAAAACTGAACTTACCAGCCCGCCAAGGCAAACGTTCGGAGATCCACAAATCCGCTGGCTCTTGATGAAATCTTTGTATTCATTGTGGTACAGGGCAATCTGCCAGTGACTGCTCAGAACGTTGAAGCGAGTTCCAATCTCGTAACCGATGCTGGTTTCCGGTTTGAGATCCGGGTTGGCGATACGGGCATAGCGCTGTGCTGAATTGTGAAACATCCCATTGACGTCGTTGTAGTTAGGTGCGCGGAAGCCACGTACCGCCTGGCCGTAAACACTGATCTGAGGGTGGAACTGCCAGAGCGCGGATAATTTGGGTGAAATAGAATTAAAGTTGCGGCTGACACCATCGAATTGCTGGCCGGTCATGAATAAGGGTGCATCGTCTGGGCGCAGCTCAATACGGTCGTAGCGTATTCCAGGGGTGATGACTAGATCGCCGTCCAGCATTTCAATGCTATCTTGCAGAAATAAGCCGTAGGTACGGGTTCTCCCTGGAGTAAAGCCGTGATTAGGGTAGGTTTCGCCGAGCACCAGCTTAATCGGGTTGTTATAGTTGCCATTGCGGAAGATGGTGCTGTCTTTCCACTGGGAAATTTCCAGCGTGCGCCAGTCAAAGCCGCTTGTCAGATTATGGATAATTGATCCAAAGACCAGCATTTTTTCGAGTTGACTGTTGAACCCGTAAAGTTTCTGATCAACAGTAACATCCATATTGATTTCACAATTATTGCCAGTGCCGGTAGTGGCGGAACAGCTGGCGCTGGTGTTGCGGCGATTTTGTTGTGTGTATGTTTCAGTTGCGGATTTCTGGTGATAGCCCATCAGATAGAAGCGATCCAGCCAGGTATTCTTCGGTTTCCATTCCCAATCAAGGCTCCAGCGGTTGCGCTTCAGCTCTTCCTCTCCCAGGTTGCTAGCCATTTTGGGGACAGTACGGTACATGCGCAGCGTATCCACCTCGCTGTTGATATTGCGCCGTTCGAAGGTCAGGCCGACGCGATGTCCGGCAGCGGGCAGCCAGGCCAGTTTGGCCAGTGCGGCAAGGGATTTGTTGTCGATGTCATTGGGTTTCTCGCGATCGAATCCCGTACCCCCCTTGCTGCCACGGTTGCTCAGTTCGTGGCCGTTTCTGCCACTGACCCCCATGAGTAATTTGAACTGGTCGTTGCCGATTGCTCCCAGACCGGTATTCTGGAAACTTTTATCTGCATCCCGCCAAGTGAAGCGGTAACGTAGTGCAGTGTTTTTGCCACCGACCAGCAGATCTTCCGGATTAAGCGTGCGATAGCCAATGACACCACCAAGTGCTTCTGAACCGTAGAGACTGGAAGCCGGGCCACGCAGTATTTCCACGCCCTGCAGAAAATCCATCTCTGGAGAATCGCTGGTTGCCGTGGTGGTGTTGTTATTTCCGCCGCCGGTAAAAACTTCCGGAAGACGCACGCCATCGACCATCTGCAGTACCCGGATGCCTTCAATACCGCGAATGTTGATAGTAGTTGCGCCATAACGGCGTGCATCGCGTGACATCACGATGTCCGGCTCATCTTCAAAGAGCGCAGCCTCATCGTGAGGGCGCCGCTTCTGGATATCCTTTTCATCTATCTTGGTGATCGTGGCGGGTACTTTCTGTAGTTCGGTTTCGTTGCGGGTAGCGGTAACGGTAATTTGCTGCAGGTTGGCAGCAACAAGTTTACCGTCAGATCTAGAGGTGGCTGGCACGGTTTCGGCCGCGCCCGCATGAGCTAATAATGAAAAAGTGATGGCTGTTGCCAGACAAATCTTCCAGCTGATCGAATAACATTTGAACCTTAAAAGCATGATGCTTCCCCAGAAAATAAATTATTTCTGGCTGGCTGGCGTGATGCTGGCTGGCTGTTTTATAGGTATGTTGTCTTGATTTCGGGTTTGACTACATAGACTGGACCCGTGAATTGTTAATCTGTTGCAGTTTCAACTGTGTTGACGGGCAAGCCGTTTATGCTGGCTTGTCCTGATGTGATTTTTGTCAGAGCGGCTGCAAAGCTGGAGATCCCCGTGCCTTTGAACAGCAAACAGGGTTTCTGGCCTAACCGGCAAAGCCTTTTGATCTGATAGTAAGCGGCGTGGCTGACACAATCGGTCGGGCAGATTACTGCAGTAGCGCCGTATACCATTTCCGGCAGTCGTGAAAGAGCATCTTCCTGGCCACCATCATGGTGCGACAATTTGAGACCAAGTTGTCCGGCGAGTGCACGATATTGCGGCAACAGGGCAGACCGTCCACCCACGCACAGAATGCTGTCGTAAGAAGAGATGGCCACCTCAGTAATCATATTTGCTGGTTCTGCTGTTACGGTGTGGCTGGAATTGAGTGCCAGAAGATTTTCCAGTGTGTCCCGCTCGGTGCGTAGAGTATCGCGTTCGTGGTAAAGCCCGGCCAATTCGTGGCAAGCGCTCTTGAGTGATTGCTTGAGATTATCAATTTGTGCTGCCTTGATCTGTAGTTGTTCATTTTCCGTTGTCAGCTGCATCAGGCGCTGACCCATACCAAGCATGGCACAGCCGGATTCCAGTGTTTCCAGACGTTGGCGCATATTTTCATCTTTGCGCCGGGATGATTGTAATAACTGGATTTCCGCTGCAGCTTGTTCCAGCCGCTGGCGTAAACGCAATTCGATCTGTGCGTGTTTTTTCTTCAGTTGTTCCTGTTGCTCCGTCAGCTCCCTGATTATCAGTTCTATCTGGTTTGCCCGGTGTTGGGAGGAGGCAAATCCGGCAACGGCTTCATGCATGTGCATATGAATCTTGTCGTGAATCTGCTCCCGGCTTTCGTGACTAATTCGTTTGTGGGTAAGCGCCGCCCATAGTGGTCCGGCTACTTTTCCGTCAGTGAAATGTATTTCCCAAAGTGCCAGCACCTCACTGTCGGTCTTGGCAGTGTCAAACTGTTTTATATGGTTTTCGTGCAGTCTGTCCAGGTGTTTGTGAATTAACTCGGATACGGAATTTCTGGAAGCTGCGCAACAGACTGCCTCTACATGTAGATCGTGCGCGTTGCTGATGGAGGCTTTGAATTGAAAGCGTTTGGCAAAGCGCTCAAGATCTGAGGAGGGCAAGCAGAGGCCGATAACAGGGCAGTGATAGGTTCTGTTCAGTTCCCATATCTTTGAGCGTTTCACCGGTGAAACTGAAAGATCGATTGCCGGGATTGTGGATGGGCCGATTCCGGTCAATGAAGGATTTATGTCCGGCCGTTTCAAAATGGCTGGTGCATGCATAAGCTACTCCTTTTGATGAAAACGCTGACCGGATTATATTAACCTGGTTTCCTTATTATCACAAATAATAATTATTATCATTTGTGTTTTTGTTTCTTTATGATGGAGTAGCTCAATAAATGTATCGTTGGTGTACCCAGTACTATTTTAATGGCAGTGAGGATCGGAAACGATTCCTGCTATGGCATGTATTTTTGTATAAGCGGCGACTGCTGCTAATCTTCAGTCAGGAGCAAATATTTTTATAATCTCATGAAAGGGCAGTACATTCTCTATGAATGTTTTATTGGTTTAATCAGTCATTACATAGAAAAACAAGGTTACCGGCTACCGGTGTTGTGTGGTTTGCACATCACTCTGTGTGGATGTATGACTCTGGCATTGATTCAAGCTAAGTTCGGTGGCCTGGGGTGGGTGGTCATTGGCTACTTGCAGCATCCATTTTGTCAAGTAACCGGATTCGGGTTCGAAACTATTGAGTTTGGCATTGGCGGGCAGTAATTGTTTTAGCCGGGTTTCGAGAGAAGTTGTGTCGTCATGTTTTGGCCCGAGTGCAAATACAACAACCTGTTTTTTGCCATTCCGGTTTGCCGGATCAAAAGATGCCAGTGCTCCCGAGAGTTGCCGTTTTGTTTTGTCCTTACGGATTTCTGGTGCTTCTTCGGTTTTCTCCTCCAGCAGAATCAGGGAGTTGATCGAACGAAAATGGATGCCTTGTGTTGCCTGTTTGATGATTCGCATCCAGTCGCTATACATGGCGCGCCTATCCGCATCTTGCTGTGCGCCATAACCTATCACCAGCAGAGGTTGGTGTGCGGTGCGCTTGATGCTGCGCAAACGGGTGGCCAGTGCTTCGATTGCGAAATCACTCTCGCCATAGGGTTTCGTGAAAGTCACAGGGATAGTCTGGTTTTCTTCGCTGATGAGCTTGTGGATGAGTTGATAACGCGGTTCTGCTGCAGAAATAAACAATGGGAGCACGACGATACGGCCGATATTGTGCTGATTCAGGCGGGAGAGGCCGGACTGCAGTATTTGCCGGGAATGTTCATCCGTTACAAAGACCAGGGCAGCTGGATGGCTGGCCGAAAATGCGTTGAAAGCCTTCCGGATTTCTTCGTTGCCAGCAGTGCCGCGATCCGCTGCGACCACCAGAAAACCGGTTTGACCGGCTTGTTCCAGCTTGGCTGAATATATTGGCGCCGTGTTTAGCAAGCCAAATATCAGCACATAAAAACATGCCGTGATGTGGATGGTTTTTCTGATCCAGAAAAGCATATTTCCTCCGGGCTGCGAAACATAATCATGTTGTGAATAAGGGCCAGGCAGTTAGGGGCTCTGATCCTTTGTTATCGATAATAATTATCGTTAACACTGTTGTGAATCTGGATGGTAACGTATTTTAACCATCGCTTAGCGATTTCCAGATGCGACAAAATGTCGCATTTCCACCCCTATTTAGATCATTTATTCTTCTGGCTTTTGTCACGAACCATGAAGAAATCACTGTTTTTCCTTTCCGCATTGATCGGTCTGGTTTTCTCGCTGGTTTCAGTGGTGGCCAGAGCCGCTGGATCGGATACCGGCAATCTGTTGCAACAACCAGTACAACAACCGGCGCCCGCTGCGGCAAAACATATCAAGACTGCGCTGGCAGTCGGGGTATCGCTGGATCAGCAAGGGCGGCTATGGCTGGCAAAAGTGGTCAATCAGCGTTTGCTGGTTTCCTGGTCGGAGGATGATGGCCAGCATTTCTCCGGGCCAGTAACAGTTAATTCTGTACCGGAGAATATTGGTAACGATGGTGAAAATCGCCCCAAGATTCAGGTGGCGCACGATGGTACGGTGCTGGTTACCTGGACACAGCAGCTGGCGGAAAAATATGCTGGAAATATAAAGTTCTCACGTTCTACCGATTCAGGCCAGACGTTTTCGGAACCCATCGTCCTGAACGATGATGGTCGTGTGACCAGCCATCGTTTCGATTCCCTGGCAATCGATGGAAAAGGCAGGGTGGTGGTCGCCTGGCTGGATGCGAGAGATCGTGATGCGGCAAGGGAAAAAGGCGAAGAATTCAAGGGTATCTCACTCTACAGCAGCCAGTCGTCCGACAATGGCGCGCATTTCGAGCCCAGCCGGAAAATTCATCAGCATACCTGTGAATGCTGCCGCACTGCGCTTGCCTGGACCAGCGAAGGGCCGATCGTGCTGTTGCGGAACATTTTTGACGCCAACACCCGTGATTTTGCCGTGGTGAATCTGGACAAAACGGAAGAAAGCGCCAGAAGGGTGACCCATGATGAATGGCAGATTGATGCCTGCCCGCACAATGGCGGCAGTCTTGCAGTTGACGGCAGGGATCAGTTGCACCTGACCTGGTTTACCAGTGGTGCTGCAGTCCAGGGACAGCTCTACAGGCGGATCAGCAGCAACCGGGAATCGCAACCCATGGCACTGGGAGATGCGGATATGCAGCCGGATCACGCTGCAGTGGTGGCGCATGGTGAAACCGTCATCCTGACCTGGCGTGAATTTGATGGCAACGTCTATTCCGCAAGGATGATGTTTTCGAATGATGGTGGTACCAGTTGGAGCGCGCCCTGGCGTGTGATGCTGACAACCGGAACCAGCGATTATCCGGTGCCACTGATCAGTGATAACAAGGCTCTGATTGTCTGGCGCACCAATAATGAGGGTCTGCGGGTTCTGCCGGTTGAGAAGGTCATCAACCGTTCCAGTCACCAAACGCTGTTCGCAACACAATAATAGCGGCAAACACTGCTGCAATTACCAATCACAAATCGAAAGGAAGGCTCAAATCATGAAGCAATTTCCTCTGGCGTTGTTCAGTCTGCTGTGCGCGGCCACCAGTTACGCTGCTCAGGGCGAGGGTGCGCCTGGAAAACAGGCGGATGAGAACAGGGAATATGCAGGGGAGCAGTTGGCGCAGATTGCCGGATCGGGCGGCGATACCAGCGCGGACACGGCAAAAGGGAAGAAGAAAAAGGCGAATGAGCCTGCCGCGCATAACGAAACTCTTTTCAGGGAAATGGTGGTGACCGGAGAAACTGAGCGGGATTCGCACTTTACTTCACCCACGATGCGCGTTACCCGGGCGCAGGTCGAGCAGCAGAATGCACAAACCACGGAAGAAGTGCTCAAATACATGCCCAGTCTGCAAATCCGTCAGCGTTATGTCGGTGATCCGAATGGTGTGCTGGGAATTCGCGGGGCGGATATGTTTTCAACCGCGCGCAGCATGGTGTATGCCGATGGCTTGCCATTGCACAATTTTCTGCAGGCTTCTTTCAATGGCGCGCCGCGCTGGTCGCTGGTCGGACCGAACGAGATCGATTCGGTTGACATCGTTTATGGCCCTTTCTCGGCCGAATACAGTGGTAACTCGATAGGAGGCGTAGCCAATATCCGGACACGCATGCCGCACAAGCAGGAATTCTATTTTGAGGGCAGCCTGTTTATTCAGCCTTACAAGAATTACGGGGAAGATAAAGGAACGTTCATTGGTGACCGGCAGTATTTTTCCTACGGCAACCGGTTCCAGGACAAATTTACCGTATTCCTGGCCTACAACCGGCTGGAGGCCCAGAGTCAGCCGATGTCCTATTTCATCGACAATACCGGACTGTTCAATGTGCCGGGAGGAACGCCCGTGACCGGCGGGGTCAGAACGCCCGATACACGCGGCACACCCAGTATCATTTACGGTGATACTGGCCCGGAGAAAGTAAATACCCATCTGTTCAAGGGCAAGTTCGGATATGACATTACCCCCGAGCTGCAGACGCTGTTTACCGTAGCGTATGAAGAGCGTACCCGCAACCAGGATCATGCAAACAACTACCTGCACCGGGCGAACGGGGATTATTTCTGGGGAGGGAATGCTCCTACCTGTAACTCGGTTGCCACTTGCGCCAATCCGGGAAATGCTTCGCTGGATGGTACCCGGTTTGACGTGGTGCGCAGTGGTTTTGGCGGTGGCCGCGATAAGCGCGAGACGCTGAATCTGGGTTTGTCGCTGCGCGGTACACTGACCCCCGGCTGGGATGTCGATACCACGCTCAGTTATTTTGATGTGCTGAAGGATATTCGTGCGACAGCATTTTTCCATCCCGATGATCCGGGCAATACCGGTGCCGGGCAATTGCAGGATTTCCGCAAATTTAACTGGTGGAATTACGATCTCAAGCTGAGTACACCGATGCTGCTGAGTTACGACAAGCTGTCGTTCCTGGCGGGCTACCATTTTGACCAGTACAACCTCAGCTTCCGGCAATATAGCCTGACCAACTATGATGATCTGACACGAGGCGCATTGCAGGCCAACCGCAACAATGATGGCCGTACCTCGACTCATGCGATTTTTGCGCAATCCATGTTCCGGTTTATGCCGGACTGGGATATTACCGCCGGTGTACGCCAGGAATGGTGGGAAGCATCCCGGGGGGTGGCTTCCAATGTGGCTGTGCCTGATCGTACCGAAACGGCTACTTCTCCCAAGGTGTCACTGGGATATGAGCCTGGTCAATGGAAATTCCGCTATTCCTTCGGGCGCGCGCACCGCTTCCCGGTGGTTGCGGAGCTTTTCCAGTCACTCGGTACGCCTACCAGCATTCTGACGGCCAACGCCATGCTCAAGCCGGAAAACGGCGTGCATCACAACTTCATGATGGAGTACGGGTTGCCGAAGGGTTACGTGCGTGTCAATGTCTTCCGGGATGACATCAAGGACGCCATCCGGCAGATCACATCCGCCTCGGGAGCACTCACAACCAGCGCGTTCCAGAATATCGGCGAAGTGGGCACGACCGGGGTGGAATTGATCTTTGAACAGCGAAATGTTCTCGGTACACCATTCGATTTCATGTTCAACGGTACCTGGATGGATTCGAAGGTGGATGATGGCCCAATTGTGAAATTCACCGAATCAACCGGTACACCTGCCAATTACGATCTGACCGGAAAAAAGGTCATTCGCCTGCCGCACTGGCGCGCCAATGTTTTCGGTACTTACCACGTAACAGATGCCTGGGATGTTTCTCTGTCCGGCCGCTATACCAGCGATTCCTATAACGATCCTGACAACAGGGATCACGTGAACAAGGTATTTGGTGCTCAGAGCAATTTCTTCTTCATGGATTTCAAGACCAGCTATCGGTACCGGTTCAATAACGGGTTAAAAAGCCGGTTTTCATTCGGTATCAGTAACCTCAACAACGACAAGGCCTGGGTATTCCACCCTTATCCGCAGCGTACTTACCTGCTTGAGGCCGCATTCAGCTATTAGACTCCGTTGGCCTGCTAAAATGAGGCCAAGGCCGGGGGATCCCGATCTTGCCCGGTCTCAGGCGGGCTGCCAGTTCCTGATTGACATCCGAAGCGATACATCATGACAGCACAGCAACAGGTACGGAATTTACTGGATTTCATCGATCAAAGCCCCAGCCCGTGGCATGGGGTGGCGACTATCGAGGCGGCACTCAGGAAATCCCGCTTCATCCGGCTGGAAGAAACGGATAAGTGGTCGTTGCAGGCGGGCGGACGGTACTACGCGGTGCGGGATGATTCTTCCATCGTGTTGTTTGTGACGGGGAGCAAGGCACCTGCCGCATCGGGTTTCAGGATTGTGGGGGCGCATACCGATTCCCCGGGGTTGCGGATCAGGCCGAACGGGGTCAGTGCCAGTGATGGTTTTGCCCGGCTCAAGGTCGAGGTTTACGGCGGGCCGATTCTGGCGACATTTACTGACCGGGATCTGAGTCTGGCCGGGCGGATCAGTTATGTCGGCGACCATGGACAGGTGGAGCACAAGCTGGTTTGTTTTGAGCGGCCCCTGCTGCGTTTGCCGAATCTGGCGATTCATATGAATCGAGGTGTAAATGAAGACGGGCTGAAGCTGCACAAACAGAACGAGTTGCCTTTGCTGTTTGCCCAATTAGCCGATGAGCAGTTGCCGCAATCTTGTTTTCTGGAGTTGCTGGAGCAGAAGGCCGGTATCCCATCTGCACAAATCCTGTCTTGGGATCTGGCAGTCTACGATACGCAGAAAGGCACATTCTGGGGAGCAAATCAGGAGTTTTACGCCAATAGCCAGATTGATAATCTGGCCAGTTGCCATGCCGGATTGCAGGCGGTGCTGGACGATACCATTCTGGATCATGCCGAAAGCACGCTGGTTTGCGCATTTTTCGATCATGAAGAAGTCGGCAGCGAAAGCCATATCGGTGCCGGAGGCAGCTTTCTGTCCGATGTCTTGCAGCGCATCAATCTGGCGGCCTCAAGCGATCCTGAGGAAGGCGCACGTGCTTTTGCCCGAAGCTTTCTGATCAGTGCGGACATGGCGCATGCCTATCACCCCAATTTTCCCGCTTCCTATGATGCCGATCACAAGGTTTTTGTAAACCGAGGTCCGGTGATCAAGTTCAATGCAAACCGCCGCTATAGCTCCGAAAGTATTTCCGCCGCGCATTTTATTCGCTGGTGTGAAGCCGCCGGGGTGCCTTATCAGCGTTATTCCCATCGCTCTGATTTGCCCTGCGGCAGTACCATCGGGCCGATTGCTTCGGCAAAGCTGGGCATACGCAGCATTGATGTCGGCTGTCCGATGTGGGCGATGCACAGCATTCGCGAAAGCGCCGGTGTGCAGGATCATGAACACATCATTAAAGTGCTGAAGCAGTTTTTCAGCAGCTAAAGAACCTCTGAAAAACTACCTGTGTTGTTATTTTTGCGTTAAACATCGGCTCAAAAATGCTTATTTATTACGTATAAACTCCGTTTTTTCGCTGATTCTTGCCTTGAACTGACTGCCTCGCTGACGTTTTTCAGAGATTTCCTTGATTTTGAATTAGCCCGTTAATCCATTTGTTTTTCTTGCAAGGTGCGACAATTTGTCGCATTGAGCTCCCTTTCTACCGGGCTTAATATTGGCGGCTTGCAGTAAACACCAATACTAATAATTCCAGAGAGAAAAAAATGAAGGGAAACAGGGTTGATCAGGTAGGGTCATGTCAGGCGATAACCGGGAAAATCATTGCCCGTAAACCGCTAGCAGTTGCAGTAACCGGGGTGCTGGCTGCCATTGCATCCAGCGGGATTTACGCACAAAACACGGATGATCCGGTGCAGCTGGAAACGATCAAAGTGGTTGCGCCGGGGCAGGCATCGCTTACTGTGCCGAGTTTGCCAGAGGTGAAAGCCACCATGCGTCAGGTTCCGGGAGGTGCCAATGTTATTGATAGCGAATCTTATGCTACCGGCCGTGCATCAACGCTGCAGGATGCGCTGGGTTATTCTCCGGGCGTGTTTATCCAACCTCGTTTCGGTGCTGAAGAAGCACGCCTGTCCATTCGTGGTTCCGGCATCCAGCGTTTCTTTCATTTGCGCGGCATCAAGATTTTGCAGGATGGTTCACGGGTGAATCTGGCTGATGGTGGCGCGGATTTTCAGGTGATCGAGCCGCTGGCAGCACGTTATATCGAAGTTTATCGGGGCGCCAATGCATTGCAGTATGGATCGACCACGCTGGGTGGTGCGATCAATTTCGTTACGCCCACCGGCTACGATGCTGAACGTTTCCGTGCACGTGGCGAGGCAGGCAGCTTTGGTTATAACCGTCTGATGCTTTCCTCCGGTGGTGTGCACGGATCGCTGGATTATTTTGCCAGTGTTTCCCGCTACAGTCAGGATGGTTTCCGTGACTGGTCGGAGCAGGAAAACTGGCGCATGTTCAGCAATGCCGGGTATCGAATCACGCCCGATCTGGAAACCCGTTTTTACCTGACCTATACCAAAACCAATTCACAATTGC
>WBZR01000226.1_pt1 | contig 96639 bp, 99 predicted proteins | sample 5204231 | NCBI WGS metagenome assembly WBZR01 (sample SAMN12412403, study PRJNA552823) | activated sludge metagenome | isolation source: activated sludge from anammox sidestream of wastewater treatment plant... | place: USA: Virginia | collected 2017-08
TTAATGAATCAATATGCCCGATTTATCAATTTCGTCTGGCATAATTACCCTCAGGCAGTCCGTTGGGGTAAAATTCAAAATTATTTTCATATGCCATTAATTAATTAAAGTAATCTATTAAAAGAATTATTTAAATCAATGAAAGAGATTGAACGCAATTTGCTACCAAATTTTTTCATCATAGGAGCTGCTAAAGCAGGTACTACCACTCTTTTTGATTTACTTAAACAAAATAAACAAGTATTTTTACCCTTTCAAAAAGAGCCTGCTTTTTTTTGTGATGACGAATATTATCAGCAGGGAATTGATTGGTACCGAAAAACCTTCTTTTCCGGTTCATACAAGCATCCGTTAAGAGGAGAAGCGACACCCCGATATTTATTTTGGGGAGAAAAAGTTGTTCCACGATTGACGATTCATTATAAAGATCAAACACCAAAAATCATAGTTATATTTCGTGAACCAGTCAAATTAGTTTATTCCCATTACTGGCAAAATGTACGTGAAGGGCGAGAACACCTTAGCTTCGAAGATTCATTATCCGCTGAAGAGAGTAGATTATCATCACAAAAAGATTATTTTTATTTTCATGGCAAAATAACATACCCATATTCCAAATTAGGTTCTTTTTCTTCACAACTAAAACCATATTTGGATTATTTTCCAAAAGAAAATTTTCTTTTTTTAATAACCGAGGATTTATCAAATTTCCCTGAATTAATTACGAAATTAAATACTTTTTTAGGGATTCAAACATCCCTAAAGCTAAATCCTGTAATTAGTAACCAGGCTCGTTTGCCAAAAAATAAAAGTCTCCATCAGTTCTTTATAAAAAAATCTAAGATTAAAGAAATTGTGAAACCTTTCATCCCACCACATTTACGGCACAAACTTAAAAAGAGTGCTCTCGAACTAAACATGAAAGTTATTACTCCCCCTCCAATGAACCCTGAAACTGTTCATCAATTAAAAATCCATTTCACACCTGAAATTAAAAACCTGGAATTAATCATCCAACGAGATTTATCTACCTGGTATCAATAGAGCTTTTTTAATGAGTTTAATGAACAAAAACCTTCCAAATACTTTTATCATCGGTGCTGCAAAAGCAGGAACAACAACCGTTTATGATTTACTAAAACAGCACCCTCAGGTTTTTTTAACTTATGATAAAGAACCAATGTTTTTTAGCCGCGATGATTATTATGAAAAAGGAATCAATTGGTACACAAAAACCTTTTTTTCAGGCAGTCAGGATTTTCTAATACGCGCAGAGGCAACCCCTCACTATCTTTATTGGGCCGAAAAAGTTGCACCGCGTATAAAAAAAGAAATTAATAATGATCAACAAAAATTCATTGTCATTTTAAGAAACCCCATTGATCGGGCTTATTCCTGGTATTGGAATATGGTAGCAGATGGAAGAGAAAATCTTCCATTCAAGGAAGCTCTCCAATTAGAAGAAGCCCGATTGAAGGAGAATTGGAAAGATCTAGAATTATTTGGTTCTATGCAATTTGGGTATTTTCATGGTGGCTGTTATTCTGATCAATTAATGCATTTTTTTAATTTATTTGGCAGAGACCAATTTCACATTCTTTTTCTTGAAGATTTAATTAAAAATCAGGCTGCCGAGTTCCAACACATTCTTTCCTTTTTAAATATTGATCAGAACATCTCAATAAAACTCGGTGTAAGTAACGTTTCTTCCCTGCCCAAATTTCGAAACATTCACAAGTTGATTCGAAGGCAATCCCTTCTTAAGAATTTGCTTAAACCACTATTACCAGGTTGTGTTCGGTACAAAATAAAAACTTATATACTAAGAAAAAACATGCGCAGTTATAAATATCCAAAAATGAATGAATATGTGCGAATTCTTCTCACACAAAAATACCAACACGAAATTGATCAGCTATCAGAGTTATTGCAAGTTGATTTATCTCATTGGACCAGAAACGAATGAAAAAAGAGAAATCAATTACTTTCTTTCTTGTGAACCTGAATATGGGTGGTGTTCAAAAGACTGCATTAAGCTTTATCAAGCAATTAATTAGAATGGATATTAAAACTGTTCTGGTTGTTCTGAATGGAGAAGGTCTTTTAAGGAAAGAAGTTCCAGAACAAAGCATATTTTTTGATCTAAAAATTACAAGGACAAGATGGGCTTTTTTTCGTATGTGGAAGTACCTGGTTACAGAAAAACCGAATTTGGGCATATCATCCCAAACTCACCTTAATGTTCTAATGATAATTTTAAAAATATTCTGTGGCTATCCAAAATACCTGGTGGTCAGAGAGCATATCACTTTCAACAAAGAAATATTTAAAGATAAAAAACTTATCGAAAGATTACGAATCTGGATGATTAAATGGCTTTATCCAATAAGTAATCGATTCGAAGTTGTTTCAGCTAATGTTGAAAATAGCATCCGGGAATTTGCTCATTATCAACATCAAATTATTGTTCTTCAAAATGGAGTTGACTTTGAAACGGTTCATCAGTTAAAGCAAATCCCAACGAAATTAATTAATCCTCAATCCAATAATAAAAAATACATTGTCGGAATTGGGCGGTTTTCCATTCAAAAGAATTTTTCCTTATTACTCGAAGCATTTTCTTTATTAAATGATCAATTGGACGCTGAATTAATTATCCTGGGAGAAGGCACTGAAAGAGGAAATTTAGAAAGACTATGCCGTGATCTTCAGATAGCTGAAAAAGTGCATCTTCCTGGTTTCATAGAAAACCCTTTCCCTGTTTTGTCAAAAGCAGATGCATTCGTTTTATCATCAAATTGGGAAGGATTCGGTAATGTTATTCTGGAAGCGTTAGCAACAGGAATACCTATCGTCGCGACGGATTGTCCAGGTGGACCTGCTGACATTTTAAGCGGTCATAAATTTTCTCGTATCGTTCCGATGAATGATCCTCAAGCAATGGCAATAGCCATGCGAGAATTGCTGGAAAGTGAAATAAATAAGGATGAGATTCTTGAATTTTCAAAACAATTTGACATCGCTAAGGTAGCTGTGGCTTATGAAGAACTTGTAGAAAAATATGGATGATCGGTAAATGAGGATTTTACATATTATCAATTCACTGGATATTGGTGGCGCCCAATCGTTGTTGGTGGATTTGGTAAGAAACTGGAATCAAGGTCAGAGACAGGATCAATTAATGATCGTCTCATTGATGGGGAAAGGCAGCTTATCTGAGAAAATTTCAGAGATGAATATTCCTGTAGAAAATTTACAGATGAATCCTGCTTATTTTGAATTAAAAAAATTTATTCAATTAGTCAATTTTATTAAATCCTTTAAACCAGATGTTATTCAAACTTGGCTTTATCATTCAGATTTTTTAGGCTCCATTGCGAATCTTTTTGCTGGCAATTATCCAATTGTCTGGGGAATTCATCATACGACTCCATCTCGTGATTCAGTCAAGCCGTCAACCTGGAGAGTGGTAAAGATCTTATCTCTCCTTTCAAAAATCCTGCCTGCTAAGATGATCTGCTGTTCAAATTCAGCCTATCAAACGCATTTAGAACTTGGTTATAAAAAAGGTAAATTGATGGTTGTTTTTAATGGGGTTGATACGAACGTTTTCATTCCCAGCCCCAAAGCCAAAGAAAGATTGCGGAATGAGTTAAATCTTCCTGTAGATACTAAATTGATTGGCATGTTTGCACGTTATCATCCTCAAAAAGACCATAAAAATTTAGTTGATAGCGCAAAACTTTTATTGCAAACAAATCCTGATGTTCATTTTGTTTTAGCAGGTGAAAGTATCGACGTGAATAACTCTGAATTAATCAGCTTCATTCGACAAGCTGGCTTTGGCGATAATTTTCATCTATTGGGGTCGAGAAATGATATGGACATTCTATGCGCTGGCGTTGATATCGTGACATTATCTTCCTCTTATGGCGAGGCTTTGCCAATGACTTTGTGTGAAGGGATGGCTTGTGGTACTCTTTGTGTAGCCACCGATGTTGGCGATATTAAGGAATTAATTGACGATACAGGTGTAGTGGTCTCCCCTCTAAGTCCAATTGAACTTGCTGACGCCTGGAAAACTATAATAGAATTACCTGAGGTGCAGTATCAACAACTCGCGCAACTGACCCGCGTGCGGATTGATAATCATTATAGTATTGCTACTATGATTGCCAAATATAAAAAACAGTACGAGATAATTGTCAATAAAAATGAAATTCTCTAATTTTAAGAAATGGATAACAAACCCTAAAAATCTTTGGATTGTTATATTTTTATATACAATTATTTTGGGGTTACTCGTTCAACTAATCTTATTACCGTATGTATTCCCGAATATTCACGCTGGACAAGGGTTATTAATTGGGATGGATGGGATGAAATTCCACCGAATAGCCCTCCGAGTAGTGGAGAATATCAATCAAAATGGTTGGCGAGCCTGGGAACTTACACCTCAAGGACAATTGGTTTCTGGCATAGCATCGATATTTTACAAATTAATCTATCCTGCTCCCTGGTCAGTTTTGCCATTGAATGGGTTTTTAAATGCTACTGCTTGCATTTGTGTTTTCATTCTTTTTTCGGATATATTACAGGAAAAATTTAAAGGTTTAATTGCAGCATTACCTTTTATATTTTTCCCTTCAAATTTACTGTGGAATACACAATTCCATAATGAGAATTATGCTATTCCAGGTTTTATTTTTATGTTAACCGGTTGGTATTTTATAGTCCATCAACCGAGTAAACTTGAAACAAAAAAATTTCAAAAAATCAGTTTGTTACTATTAATTGGAATTACTATTGGTAGCGCATTCATTGGTCTTATACGTATTTACATCCTAAAAGGTTTAATTATATTATTTTCAATTTCTGCAATCATAACAACAATCTTTTGGCTAATTACAATGATTAAAAATAAAGAGTATCTTGTTTTTATTCAAAAAATAACTTTACCTCTATTAGCTTTTGCATCTATGTTTTTAATTTATTCAATAATAAATAATAACAATTCATTTCAATACGAACAGAATCAGGCAGCTCCTACGAGAGAAAATAAAAAAACAAATACAAAATTTGGAAATCAATTTACACGAACCTCCTGGATGCCCGATTTGATTGAAAACCAAATAATCGAGATTGCTAACTATAGGAATAAATTTGTCAAATCCTGGGCGGATAGCGGAAGTATTATTGATCAGGGCATAACTTTCAGAAGCACAAAAGAATTCTTTACGTATTTGCCGCGAGCATCTTTAATTGGCTTTTTTTCTCCTTTTCCCGACCTTTGGTTTACACACGGAAAAAAAGAAGCCGGTTCGTTAATGCGAGCCTTATCTCCATTTGAAATGCTTTTAATATATACCTTCTATATCGGGCTTCCCATATTCTTTTGGAAGAACCGAAAAAATATTTCAGTCTGGATGATCCTAATCGTTTGCTTTGCCATGGTTATTGTTTATGCAATTACTATTCCGAACATTGGGGCGCTTTATCGATTTCGATATCCATATTTAATGCCGATCGTTTGCCTTGGTTTGGCAGGGTGGCTTTCCCCATTATCTTTTCTTAAATCATCAATTCAAAAGTGGAAAAAAACATGAAAGTATTCTTTGTCTCCACAACAAGTTGGAATATTTACAATTCGAGGATGAGCTTAGCAAAACAATTCTCCCAAAAAGGGATTGAAATTGTTTTTGTCTCGCCAAAAGATGAATTTACTCAATTCCTACTGGATGACGGTTATCGATGGATTAATTTTCCGATGCAACCCAGAGGAAAAAATATCTTTCGCGAATTGTTTGCTATTCTTTTTTTAATCTATATATATAAAAAAGAAAAACCGGATATTGTCAATCATTTTACGCCTAAAGGCGTCATATATGGCTCACTAGCAGCAAAATTGTTTAAAAACATTAAAAAATATAATACAATTACGGGCTTAGGTACCATTTTTGCTAATGAAACCTCTCATCATTTTTTGAGAAGGTTAGTGATATTCCTTTATTGGATCGCTTTAAAACAAACGATCGTAATTTTTCAAAATAATGACAATTTAGATTTCTTCATTTCAAAAAGGATTACTGGTCCAAAAAATAGCTTCTTTATTCCCGGGTCAGGAATCGATACAAATCGATTTGTCTCTTCACCAGAACCCGAAGGTGTGCATTGTATTGTTCTGTTATCTTCCAGATTTATCGAGGAAAAAGGATTACATTACTTTGTGGATGCATCCCGAATCTTGCTTTCTCAAGAAAAGCGAATTCGATTTGTTTTGGTTGGCAAGCCAGAAGATGATCAACCCACGCGTATTCGACATTCTGAAATTTCTCAATGGGTAAATGAAGGTGTGGTTGAATGGTGGGGGTGGCATAATCAGATGGAGAAAATATATCCTCTTGCGAATATAGTCTGTCTTCCCACCTATTATATGGAAGGCATCCCAAAATCGTTAATTGAAGCTGCCGCTTGTGGACGAGCATTAATCTCTACCGACGTTCCTGGGTGTCGTGAAATCGTCCATCATGGTGAGAATGGAATCCTCATTCCAATAAAAGATGCAGCAGCTCTAGCGAATGCAATTTCAACCTTGTGTGATAATCGCCAATTACGAGCAGAAATGGGAAGGAAAAGCCGAGAAATTGCCGTAAGCGGTTATTCCATTGAAAAGGTTGCATCGATGTATTATCGGCTATACAACCTGGAAGATAATTCGACTTCTACTTCTTCGTTGCCCCTAAAATAATCCCCAACACCAACGACCAGATCGCTGCCAAACCTATCTGCAAATCAGCGGGTAATAGGAAGGTGATTGTGTGCGCCGGGATCCAGAACCAGATCAGGGTTTTCCAGGCTGTTGTAATCCCTTTGAAGCCTTTCTGCCCCATAATGAGATTATCTTCCAGCCGGTGAAAGAGCATCATTTGCGGGCCAAAAAGAAGATTAGTAAAAACCGAAACCGCAAATGCCCAGCCTAAACCTGCTCCGAAAAATGATGGCAGCATTTGATGGTCTAAAAGTGCCCGCGTGAAGCCTTTCATTCCAGCAAAACCATACTTAATGACAATCCCTAAAATAGCCCAGGCTGCCATCTTCAAGATTAATTGCAGCATGGTACAAGGAATGGCAGCTCTTTTTTCCCGAATACTAAAAGAGATGATCTCCCCTAACGTGCCCAGAATGGCAAATTGGATAGCAGCGGATAATAAAGGGTTTTCGGTAACCCAATTCATATAAATTTGCATTGGAAAACCTCACTTAAATCAGACGGTTTATCTTATCAACCGATCATATAGGCGTCAAGAAAAAATGAGATTTTCTTTTGTTATAATCGAAACCATGCCACAATCCAATCAATTTTTATCATTATTAATCGTCCTGGCTCTGGCTTTTTTCGTGCCATTACTGATCAACCGTTTTAAGTCCATTCCGGTTGTGGTTGGGGAGATCTTTGCCGGGTTAATCTTCGCCCAATTAGGGTTGCTCCATCCGGCTGATTCCACTACCCTGACCTTATTTTCGAATATTGGTCTGGCTTTCCTCATGTTTTTAGCCGGGTTGGAAATTGACATACCTTCATTATTCACCAATAGCAAAGGCAAAAACCAGAATTCCAGGCCATCTCTCCCGGTTTTGATTTTGATTATTTACACGTTCACCCTAGTTTTAGGAGGCGGTGGAAGTTATTTGCTGAATCGTTGGGGAATGCCTGCCAATATCTTTTTATTGACATTGATTTTTGGAGCTACATCACTGGGCGTGGTGCTGCCTGTCTTAAAAAACCGCGGTATGATCCAAACAAATACCGGCCAAACAATTTTCTTGGGATCAACTGTCAGCGATCTTTTCACCGTAATTTTATTAACTATCTATATTCTCTTTACCCAACAAGGACTTAATTTACAGATTCTATCCTTTTTACTGGTCCTGATTCTATTTTTGGTTCTTGCTCGAATTGGGCTGCGTTTCTTCCGGGTTCCAAAAGTCGTCCGCTTATTTGATGAGTTATCCCAGGCAACTGTACAGATTAAAGTTCGCGGCGCGATAGTAATACTATTGATATTTGTTGTTTTAGCTGAATCGTTAGGTGTGGAATTAATCTTGGGGGCTTTTCTGGCTGGAATGCTGGTTGGGATTTTCAAGGCACCGCAGGATGATAGCTTGGTACACAAACTGGAAGCCTTTGGATTCGGGTTATTTGTCCCGATCTTTTTTATTGTGACCGGAGCAAATTTAAATATTCAGGCTTTGCTGGCGAACCCTCAAAATTTAATTTTCCTTCCAGCAATGTTAGGCATTTCAATCCTGGTTAAATTACTGCCCACTTTATTATTAAAATCAAGAATTGGATGGAGATCTTCCATTGCTGCCGGGTTTCTCCTAAACACTCATCTTTCGATTGAAATAGCCATTTCTGTGATTGGCGAACGGCTCGGATTATTGAGCCCGGCAACCAGTGCAGCCATCATTGTATTTGCAATCCTAACCGTCATCCTCATGCCTTTATTATTCAACGTGATCCAACCGCCTACGCTGCGCGAATCAGGCCATTTGATTCGCGTAATTTACGGTTGGGAAAACAGTCTCTCCCGTAGTGTCGCCCAGCAATTGTTAGAGCACGGTGATCAGGTAAAATTTCTTACCCAACAAGCCATAACAAAAAATGCGATTGAAAGGGAGGGCTTTGAAACTTTACCAGTCGATAAAATCGATCAAAATAACAATGAAATTGATACGGTTTTAATTTTGAGTGGTGATGATCAAGAGAATCTAGCCGTCAGCAAAATGGTTAAGAAATCAGGTCTTGGGCACGTGATTGTGTTGGTAAACGAAGCCAGTAATCTGGAGCGCTTCAAACTTGAAGGGGTTCAGGTTTATTCACCAGCTCTGTATCGCCCAACCATTATCAGCCTGATGGCGCGTAACCCCAGCATGTTTGATTTATTGAGCTCTACCTCACAAGACCGCAGCATGTTAGAATTGCAGGTTCGGAATCAAGCCCTGGTTGGTAAGAAAATTCGCGATCTATTTCTCCCTGGTGATTCTTTAATCCTATCCATAAAACGGGCAGATGAGATTATCATTCCACATGGCAATTCAAAATTGGAACAGGAAGATCAGGTATCTATTTTGGTTAATCAAAGCTCCTCTTTAGAAGTTAAAAGCTTATTCGACTATACGACGGATTTATAGATTTTTTTAATTAAAGACTATTACCGTAACTTTTCTCGAAAAATGGTTTTAAAGTATTAATAAAGAATTTAATTATCTACCTTAAACCAAATTTAAAAAGGAGAAAAGTGATATGAAATTAAATGCACCCAAGCGAGGAGTTTGGTATCTTAGCCTTGTATTAGGAGTTCTCGGATTATTAGGAAAGTTTGTTTCTGTTCCGGTATTATCACCCATATCATTCTGGCTTGTATTTGTTGGATTCGTTTTATTACTTTTAGCCACCGCCATGAAAAATCTCTAGTAAAATGAGAGGATGACACAGTTCGAAATTATTCGAGCAGATATCACCACCCTCCAGGTTGATGCAATTGTCAATGCTGCCAATTCATCCCTCCTGGGGGGTGGTGGTGTAGATGGTGCCATCCATCGAGCAGCCGGTTCACAGTTATTACAAGCTTGCAAACATTTACATGGCTGCCCAACAGGAGAAGCCAAAATCACCAAAGGGTATCAATTACCTGCCAGGTTCGTAATCCACACAGTTGGTCCGGTTTGGCATGGAGGGAGTCAGGGAGAAGCGCTGCTATTAGCTAGTTGCTACCGCAGATCTCTGGAACTCGCAGATGCTAATCAAGTCAAAACCATCGCTTTCCCAGCTATCAGTACGGGAGTGTATGGCTATCCGATTCATGAAGCAACCGCGATCGCAATTCAAACCGTTAAGGATTATTGTTCGGGGGATACGAAGATTGAAAAAGTAATTTTTTGTTGCTTCTCTGATCGAGATCTTTCAATCTATAGAGAAATTTACAATCAAATTGGATAATCTCCATCTTAGAAACTTTTAAATTTGACGTTTCTGTCATGATTGTATATATTTAAAATATTAACAATTACTCCTGGAGGTTACATGATTGGAATCGTTACAGATAGCACCTGTGATATTCCTGAAGAATTGATTCAACAATATGGAATAACGATCGTGCCTTTATATATTATCTGGGGAGATCAGCAATTTAAAGATCGCATAGATATCACTCCATTGGAATTCTATGAAAGATTAGAAAAGGATTCATCCCGCCCCACAACTTCCCAAGCCAGCATTGAGGATTTTGTTAAAGTTTATCGAAAAAAAATCCAGGAAGGGTTCAAAGAGTTAATTGTCATTACAATAAGCAGCGCCATGAGTGGCACGTTCCAAATGGCTCTGAAAGCAGCCAAATTGGTGGAAATTCCAGTTTCTGTGGTAGATGCAAAAGGCCCTACCATGACCCTTGGATGGCAGGTATTAGCCGCCGCCCGGGCCCGCGAACTCGGTGATGATGTAAAAACCATTCTTGCCAAAATAGAAGGGGTGCGAAAACGTTTATTTCAATACGTGGCGATGGACACCCTAGAATATCTGCAAAAAGGAGGCCGCATAGGGGGAGCAGTCAAATGGGTAGGCGGATTATTACAGGTTAAGCCCCTGGTAATGATTAATCACGAGACCGGGTTGGTTGAAGCTGTCAATATCGCTCGAACTCAAAAAGCTCTGGTCGAAAATATGTATAAAAAAATATTCGAAAATATCGATAAAACCAAAAAATTGCATATTGCTGTTTTGCATGGCAATGCTCTGGGAAAAGCGGAAGAATTGGCCAAAAGAATCCGCAACGAATTTAACCCGGTCGAGTTGATCATCAATATGACCGGCCCCGTGTTAGGCATTCATACAGGTCCTGGTGCTTTAGCCTTGTGTGGTTATACCGAAGGGTAATAAATCCTTCAGGCGTTTTGGTCAATTCTTTGAATCAACTCTCTGGTAAATGACCAGGTGTTTTCCATAACCTCCGGATCCATTTTGTCATACGTATCCTCGATCTGATGCCAATATGGGGCTACACCCTCTTTTGTGAGTCCAAATAAACAGATCGCCGGAATCTTATTTCGAATGGCATCCGCCATCTCACTATTACCGCCGCTAATCTTTACCGGGTAAGCCCCATATTCCGGGTGATCCCGCCCAATATTTTCCACAATTTTTACGATGGAAGGATCTGCCTTGAAAGGCACAATGATACCTTCCTGCATCAGATATCCCGGGCCGGCCACTCCCAACAATTCAAAAACAATCGCTTTGGGATTTTTCAACGAAGCCAGATGCTGTTCATACCAGGCAATCATTCCATAGTGTTGCGTCTCTTCACACCCAGTACAAACGGCAAAGACCCGGGTGTTTTGTAATGGCTGCTTATTCAATTCTTCTGCTAGAGAAAGAACCATCCCGGCTGCGCTGGCATTATCATTTGCTCCAGAAGTAAAAGGAGAAAAATCAGCTTCAATGAAAAAAGTGATCATAATCACAGCGCAAATCGCAGCTGGAACCGAAGCATACCATGCCCAGTGAATTGAAACAAAGATCGAAAGTGTATAAAAAACTGTTTGTATCAAATAGGTAATGAAAATAATTGTTGTAAATTGTGAATAGATTTTCACATAAGTAGGAGTCCGAAAAAACAATGGCGTCCGTTGCGTATCCAAATGCCCAACCAGAATAATGTCCTGTTTGTGCTCTCCGGCAGGGTGAATAACGGCATGTACATTTTGACTATCGCCTTTCGGAACAATCATACGAATGAGATTGTTTTGAAATCCCAACTCTTGCAATTCACTCACAATTACGATAACACTCAGGATTGAAGCCAAAACCACGGTTATTTTTCCACCCAGAGGAAAAAGGATAAAAGCAAAAATCATGATAAAGCTGCCAATTGTGTGCGGTAAAAATATAGATTTAGCGCTTTTAAACTCCTGCCACACAGGTTTCAAACCCATCTTTTTAAATTCATTTTGAGCATATTCAGCACCCTGCCGTTCTTCTTTCGTGGTTGATCCTCTTGGACCAATGTCAACAGCCAAAGCATAGATATGAGCCAGCCATCTTTGAATTTGTGGATGATTGGAAACAGGTTCGTTCATAACTTTCCTCCAGAATTTCTAAAGTACTGCCTTTATTTAGAAAATAGTGCCTTTATTCATTTTCCAAAGGAACCAGGTACTTATATTCAATTTTATTCTCAAACTGATAATGACCCCGATTATATTCCGGGAGAAGTTCAGCGATTTTATACATAATTTCATCTGTAACTTCCTGGCGTACATCCCGTGATAACCCGTTCTCATTTAAATTCAATTTAAATGGTTTTCCCACCACCATTTTAAAGTCGGTTTTCTTGAACTTCTTAAAATTCTGCCAGAAATTTTCATAACCGTGAAAACCAATCGGCAGAAGTGGGGCATCACTTTTTACAGCAATCGCGACAATACCCGGTTTTCCAGGCAGTAACTTTCCAGTTTTACTGCGGGTGCCTTCCGGAGAAAGAGCCAAGACCTTATTTTGTTTCAAAGCCGTGCCCATTCGTTGAAAAGCTTCTCGATCCACCATACCCCGATCAATAGGAATTATTCCCCAACGATTGAACAGAAAGTTAAACAGAGGGTTTTTCCAGGATTCTCGTTTCGCAACACCGATCACATTGGGATGATCAATGTGAGGTAAGAATACAGGTACTTCCAGAAAATTGATATGATTTCCAACCAGAATTAATGGTCCATCTACTGGGATTTTTTTAAATTCTTGAGCATCAATACGGCAAACAAACCGAAAGACAAATCTTAAGAACCGATTCATATGTTTCTGGCTTGACTTCATTAATCAGACCACTCCATTCATTGAAATCACTTCCAAAGCCTGAGGAATCAATTCGATCGTAAGTTCTGAACCTGCATAGCAAATAGTTTCCCCATCAGCATGCGCTGGAATACTGCCGGTAAGGGCTTTAACCACAACTTTTTTGGATTGTCTCATCTGAATAGCAGGGTGACCTTCCTGATTTCCTTTTATGAATTTTGCAGCAACCCCAAGAATTTTAATTTGAGGTACAGAACTGGCCAGACAGAGGTTGAAAAGCCCGTCTTCTGGATCACTATTCGGGGCCATCATAAACAAGCCCCCCATTCTGCGACCATTCATAATCGAAACCAACAAGGATGGCTGGGTAATCGTTTCCCCCTCCATAATAATCTCATAAGTGGGTGCAGTGTGGTAAAGAAAAATAGTTTTCACCAGTCCAATCAAATAAGAGGCAGCACCCTTCGACCAGGTAATTTTCGTCGCCTCAAAGCCAACCACCGTATCAAAACCCAATCCCACCCCATTACCGAAATAGCGGCCATTGGGAAAATCTCCCCCGGTCACCAGGCCGATATCAATTCTTCTGGTTTTTCCGCTCTTCGTCGCCTGAATTACCTTGTCAAGATCTTTTGGGATGTTAATTCCGTAAGCAAAATCGTTCCCCCGGCCAATTGGTAAAATACCCATAACCGGTTTTTTACCATCAGGACAATTAGCAGCTATTAATCCATTAATAACTTCATTCATGGTGCCATCTCCCCCGGCAGCAATTACCAGAGGACGTCCAACTTCCGCCTGTTGTTTTGCCAAATCTAAGGCATGTCCTTGTTTCTCAGTCAGAATTAGATCATATTCAAGTTCATATTTTTTAAATAATTCTCTTACGGAAGGTAAAATTTTTTCTGCATTCCGATGGGCGGCATTCGGGTTATAAATCATTACCGGTTTTTGGTTCAAAATATATAATTCCTTTTGTAAAATAAATATCTCAATACGAAATTGTTCAATTACTTCAAATTAACCCATCACTGACCCACTGGTTACTTATCTTTTAATAAAAACAGATTGTTGGGTCAATGAGAGTGAATTATACGTGAAAAAACTGATATCTGTTGACAGAAATTTAGAAAAAATGGAGCTATTCATGGAAAAACTACTCTTTGCCGTCAATGGCACATTAATGAGGGGATTTGCGCTCAATAAGAATCTTTTGGCAGTAAACGCCGAATTTGTTGTCGAAACATATACCAGCAAAAAATATCGTTTATGGTCGATTGATGACCAATATCCTGCTATGTTGAAAGATCAGAATAAAGGAGAAAAGATCGCCCTTGAACTATGGCAGCTAACGCCTGAAGCACTGGTTACAATTCTGAACCAAGAGCCGCCCGGCTTGTGTATTGGAAAGGTTGAACTGAATGATGGCGATAATGTCTTAGGGGTGCTCGGTGAACCTTACCTGGTTAAAGACAAATTTGAAATTACGGATTTGGGGGGCTGGAAAAATTATTGGAGGAATAAAAAATCTACCACCCAGTAATAAATCATTAGTCACCAGCTTGAATAATTGATTTTTCCAATTGTATACTAACTGAGTTTGTTAGTATCATCTAAAAAGGAGATTCCCATATGAGTATTATCATTGGCATTATTATTGGATTCGGTGCATGGTTTATATTTCGCTATATATTGACATCCTTTTTTACAGTCGACCAAAATGAACGGGCAGTTAAAACAATTTTTGGTCGTGCTGAAAGGTTGGGTAACCAGATGACAGCAAACACCCCCTTAGCAGATATGCTAACGGATGAGCATAAAAATCGGTATAACTACCCTCTGGTTAAGGTAATTCAACCCGGTGGTCCATATTTTAAATGGCCATGGGAAAAAGTTCATAAAGTTTCAATCGCTACACAAACAATTAACATGGCTTACGACCCGGAAGATCCAAACGCAAATTCAGGTGGAACCATGCTGGAGGCGGTAACTAAGGATCAATTAAACACCGGATTAATCGGTCAAATTCGCTATCGCATCGCTGAAAACAATCTCTATGCATATTTATTTGGTGTGAAGCAACCTATTTCACATGTGATGGGATATTTTGTCTCGGTATTACGTGAAAGAATTGCTAGTTTTGAAGCTCCTCAAATGCCAACCAACACCAATAGTGAAATAAGCATCGTCACTGGGGTGTCAATCAACGATCTGCGGAAAAACCTGAGAGACTTAAACGACCATATGGAAAGGGAATGTAGTTCTTCGGTAGCCAGATACGGTATCATGTTAGATGCTTCACTGATTACCGGCATTGATCCACCAGCGGAAGTAGAAACCGCTCTGGCAGCCATCAATACAGCCCATAATCAGGTCTCATCGGATATCAGTCTGGCGCAGGCATTAGCTGACCAGAAGATTGTCCAATCCAAGCGAGCTGTTGAAATTGAAACTTTGAATACCCAGGCAGAAGTTGAACCCTTAAAAGCATTGGCTGAACAATTAAGCATCCTAAAATCCAACGGCGCTGCTGCTTTGTCAGCCTATATCCGCAATGTGCGGTTACGCCTATTCAGCCATGCCCAGCAAATTGTTCGCGAGGTAAAATCATGAATCAATTTACGCAAATTATTATTGCCGCGTTTGCGACCTTCGTATCAATGTGGTTCATCATGCCCATCTTATTATTCTTAATCCGTCAATTTGGTTTTTACACCATTGTAAATGAAGGCACTTGCCAGGTATATATACTGTTTGGTAAAGTAGTTGGCGTCATTATGGAGCCAGGGCTTCACATCCTCCCATTTAAAATTGGACTACAAGCCTTTTTAGTTCATTGGTTTGGAAGCCGTCAAATTTTAGATATGCGGCTTGACCAGCAATATTTACGCAGCAATCCGGTAAATTCAGAAGAAGGTGCCCCAATGGGCGTAGGCATCTGGTATGAAATGTATATCAGTGATCCGGTTGCCTATTTGTTTAAAAATGCTGACCCACGTGGTTCTCTAGCTGCGAATGTAAGTAATGCAGTCGTCCGATCTTTGAGTAATATGCCGCTAGATAACATGCTGGTAGATCGACATCAAATGAGCCGCACCGTCCGGGAAGAGGTCACTCCCAGATCGCATGAATGGGGATACAAGCTAGGTTCCGTTTACATTCGGAAGGTTCATTTTCGCGATATTGGCATGATCCGCCAGATTGAAGAAAAAGTTGTTAATCGATTGCGCCAGGTTACCTCAGCAATTAAACAGGATGGCGCCAACCAGGTGAACATTATCACCAGCACTGCTGAAAGACTGGCTGCAATTGAATTTGCTAAAGCTGGCGCTATTCGACCAAGAATTGTTGGTGAAGCATTACAGATGATTACACAAGACGTGGAAGTAGCAAATGCCATGTTCGAGATTCTGGAAATGCAAAAGATGGTTGAAAATAATGGAAAACTAACCCTGGTGCCAACCGGTAGCGATTTATTAAATCAGTTACTCGTATCTAATTCCACTAAATAAACTAATTTTTAATCCAGCAAAGCGGGAGCGGTTTATCGCTCCCGCTTTCTCATTCTGCTAAATGTTCCTGAACGTATTCTAAAAAATCGCTTTCTTTAATATCTTTTGCTCGATGAAAAGCTGGTGGAATGGATAAATGTTGTAAATCTTTATAGCCAATTTCTCTGGATCGGATTAATTTCGGGTAACAACGGGCAAAAGTCTCCTGCCGAGTTTCCCCGTTAAATGGTTTAAAAAAATTATTCCAGATGATTGCAGCTGGATTTTCCAGGTAATGTTTCAGCATGGCATCAAAATCCTCCTGGGTGATATCTAGGTAGATGATTTTGGTACGTTGCTTCAATTCAGCAAGAAGTAGAGCAGATAAATAGATTACACTGCCAGTGGTATCAATAACGATATTCTCTTCGTCTTTGTTTTTTCGCAAATAATCCAGAATACCACTCATGATTTCAGCTTCAACCTGCCGGTAAAGCTCCGCACGTACCGGGTAAGTCTTTTCATCCGGATAACCGACCCATTCATGCATATTAAATGAGGTGCCATCAGTTAACCCAATTTTCTGAGCTATCAATTCAGTGATCAGGTCATCGCAGCCAAATCGCAGATAGCCAATTCTTTTTAACCTTTTCGACCAATAAGACTTACCTGTTCCAGACATGCCAATCAATGTAATGATCATAAGTCAACCTCAATTTTTTCTAAGGTGTAATTATAGCATTTGTGTCATGCCGCTTATTAATACATTCAGCATAAAATCAAAATCAATCTACAGCTTTTCGAGTGTTCGGGTTTATCAGTGGTAAAATACCATATATAAAAAAGCGTTTCAAAAACATAAACCAAAACTGAATACAAACCTTCCTGGTTTATCAACACAATCGAATTATTATTTATTATTTAAAAACTGGGTATAGAATAGATAAGGAATAATTTGTGTCCCTAGAATGAGCACAAATATTAAACCACATAAAAAATTTTTCACTCGTATTTACCTGGGATAATGAATTAAGGAGTAATCTATGCTTATCGCTAAAGTAATTGGTTCAACTGTTTCAACCATAAAAGATGAAAAACTTGTTGGAAAAAAATTGCTGATTGTCAGACAAGTTGATGAGCATTATATGCCTGTGGGAAAACCATTTGTCGCCGTGGATACAGTTAACGCCGGAGTTGAAGATTTAGTATTGGTTACCCTTGGATCGGGTGCCAGACAAACAGAACTTACAAAAGACACACCGGTTGATTCCGTAATTATCGGGATGATAGATTCGCTTTCGGTTGAAGGAGAGTTGGTTTATTCAAAAGGAAGGTAGTAAATAATGAACGTCGATAAAGACTTACTTTCCATGCAAGAAGCGCGATCATTGGCCAACCAGGCTTATGATGCTTTTAAGATCTGGTCAAAGGCTTCTCAGGAACAGGTTGACCTGGTATGCGAAAAAATGGCTAAAGCTGCCTTCGAGGCAGCCGAAAGTTTAGGTTTGCTGGCGCATGAGGAAACCGGTTTTGGAGTAGCAGAACATAAACGCTTAAAAAATGAATTTGCGGCCCGTAATGTGTGGGAAAGCATCAAAGATATTAAAACCGTTGGAATTATCAATCACGACCCAATTAATAAAATCTATCAAATTGCTTGGCCAATGGGGGTCATCGCTGCCCTAACACCCAGTACAAACCCAACTTCTACAGTAATCTATAAAACCTTAATCGCTGTTAAAGCGAGAAATGCAATTATCTTTGCCCCACACCCCTCAGCTGCACGCTGCAGCTACAAAGCTGCTGAATTAATGGCTCAGGTGGCGGAGGTAAATGGCGCCCCTAAGGGCTTAATCGCCTGTATACAAAATGTAAGTCTGGAAGGCTCACACGAGCTCATGAGCCACAAACGTGTCGCGCTCATTCTAGCAACCGGCGGTACGCCCATGGTACGGGCGGCACATTCTATTGGAAAACCTGCTTACGGGGTCGGTCCGGGAAATGTGCCTGCCTACGTTGATCGATCTGCTGATCTTTCAAAAGCTGCCCGCTATATCGTCACCAGCAAATCATTTGACCACTCAACCATTTGTGCAACCGAACAGGCTGTCGTTGCCGATAAACCCATTGCCAGAAAATTACAGGAATTAATGGAAGGTGAAGGCGCTTATTTTACGGATGATCACCAAGCCGATCTGCTGCGAAATCTGCTTTTCACCAAAGATGGTGGTATCAATTCCGCCACAGTAGGGAAGTCTGCAATCCATTTAGCCAAGATGGCCGGATTTACGGTACCAGACAGGACCAGGGTGCTTATTTCCAAATTAAAAAGTGTTGGCCCCAATGAACCTCTATCCCGAGAGAAATTAACAACAGTTCTGGGTTGGTATGAAGAAGAAGGCTGGGAAGCTGGCTGTGACCGTTGTATCGAATTAATCCAATTCGGCGGTAGAGGGCACAGCCTGGTGATCCACGCTACGGATGATAAAGTTATTCTTAATTTTGGGCTAGAGAAACCTGTTTTCCGAATTTCGGTTAATACAATGGGTACATTAGGTGCGATTGGATTAACAACAGGTTTAATGCCAGCTCTAACATTAGGAGCAGGCGGTATTGGCGGTTCGATAACCGGTGATAATATTAGCGCTTATCATTTATTTAATGTAAAACGCCTGGCTTATGAAATTTCACCCCCTCCTAATTCACTTTTTACCAAAGATGTTTCAAACTATAGGAATTACTCTTCAAAAGAAATTGAAGATATCGTTTTAAGTATTGTTGAAGAAGTTTTAAAACATAGTAAAAAATAATTAATAGTTTAGAAAGGAAAAGAAAATGGCACTAGACACAGCATTAATCGCATTAGGGATGGTAGAAACAAAAGGCCTGGTTGGAGCAATCGAAGCTGCAGACGCAATGGTAAAAGCTGCAAATGTAGTTTTAATTGGTTCTGAATATGTAGGCGGTGGCTTTGTAACCGTTATGGTTCGCGGAGATGTGGGTGCAGTAAAAGCAGCCACTGACGCAGGCGCAGCTGCTGCAAAAAGAATTGGTGAATTGGTATCCGTCCATGTCATCCCCAGACCTCATCAGGATGTCGAAATGATTCTACCCCAAAACACAAAAGGTAGTGTAGGTGGTGGACGCGTTGTCGAAAGCAAAAAATAGTTAAAACCTTAACCTTGTGATCAAACAAAGTAACCTTTCGACAGGTCTTGACCTGGATTCTTTGCTGGCTCTGACTGAAGAAGTTGTTTATCCCGGTCCGTATACTGCTCCCACCAATAATGGCTTCCACCAGGGCCCTTTTAGGGTCGGGGTGGATTTGGGTTCGGCTTATACCTCGCTGATCGTCACTGATGCAGCCGGAATACCAATAGCCGGAGAATATCAATACACTCATGTCACCAGAGATGGGTTGGTAGTCGATTATTTGGGCGCTGTGGATATTCTGGTTGGCATGAAACACCGCATTGAGGAGCGATTGGGCTGCGAACTAACCCACGCAGTCAGTGGATATCCGCCGGGCATACCGCGCGCCGAAGTTCGGGCAACTGCCAATGTGGTCGAGGCAGCTGGGATGATCTGTCCGGAGTTAATCGATGAACCAACTGCTGCCAATAACGTCCTTAATTTATCCGATGGGTTAATTGTGGATATTGGTGGAGGGACAACCGGGATAGCATACGTCAAAGCTGGCAAAGTTGTTTTTTCAACCGATGAGCCCACCGGAGGCGTTCACTTTTCTTTAGTCATTGCAGGCGCAAAGGGAATTGAGTTTGAAGAAGCCGAAGAATTGAAAAAAGACCCACTAGAACAAAGAAAATTATTCCCTACGATTCGACCAGTGATTGAAAAAATTGGCTCTATTATTATGAGTAACCTGAACGGTCACAAACCGGAAACGATCACCCTGGTTGGTGGAACCAGCATCTTCCCAGGTATTACTCAGGTCATTGAAGAGGTAACAGGCATTCCAACAATGAAACCGGCTCGGCCTTTGTTTGTTACATCTCTGGGGATTGCATTACACGATAGGCAAGGTTTATAAAGGATTAAATATGAGAGATTCTTTTTCATTACGCTGTTATTGTTTCCTGGATCGCATGCAAGCACAATATGCTGCTTTTGTCGGGACGATCACACAAGGGGATTTACCGGTCGAAGGGATGTCTGCTCTTTATGTAGAGATGGCACCGGGCAATGAAGTATTTCGGGTGGTCGATATTGCGGTTAAAGCCACTGAAGCAAAACCCGGAGCACAAATTGTGGAACGTGAATTTGGCATGTTTGAAGTTCACTCCTTAAGTCAGGCTGCCGTTATTGAAGCCGGCCAGGTAATTTTAGACCGATTGGGGTTACAGGTCGAGGATCGGATAAAACCTGAAGTTGTTTCCACTCAGATTATCACCCGGGTCGATGCATATCAGGCCCAATTAATCAATCGTTTTCGGCGTGGAAGTATGCTGGTTCCCGGAGAAACCATGCTGGTTTTAGAATGCACGCCAGCGGCTTACATTAATTTTGCCGCCAACGAAGCAGAAAAGAAATCAAACATCAAAATTATCCACATCTCCTCTGTTGGAAGATTTGGGAGAATGTGGTTATCCGGCAGTGAGGCTGAAATCCTGACTGCAAAGAACGCTGCTATTTCTGCAATGAAGGCTCTGGAAGGTAAACCTGAATAATCTTGATCAGGGAAGGAGGAGGCTAATTCATGTCAAAAACAATTTACACGGAACGAGACATTGAAGACTTTGTTAGAAACGGGCAAAAAGAACTTCAGGTGAATGAAAATGTGGTTCTAACTGATTTAGCGAGTGAAAAAGCTGAAAAACTTGGCTTAAATATAGTTGAAGTCAGTCAATTTTCAACATCAACGCAAGCTAAATCTTTTTCTTCACAAGTTAATGTAATTAATGAGTCTCGTTCAACCCTGGCTTCCCACCCCAATGATCGAGACGCCTTGGCAGATCGAATAAAAGCAGTTATCCGAAATAAATATGGAGATCAACTTGATCATGAGTTGATCAGCCTGATTATCAATCGTGTACTGGACAAGCTTAATTAAATAAAACCGCTTTCTAAATACTAACTTGAGAGCTAAATTCATGTTGGGTTACGCAATTTTTCATTTTTTTTAGAACTTTATCATCTTTTAAAAAATATTTACATATGATTTGATGACTGAATGTAATACTGTTTTTATGCCAAAAAAAGAATTGAAATAATACTTAGAATGACGTAAGATAGAAAGAAATTATCACATTTGTAAAAATTATTTGATATTTTATTAGGAGGTGACAAACAGAGATACAAACATCTTTTTTACTGAACAATTTGTTCAAACCAATTTGTAAATAATAAACTAAGGAGCAGAAGTAATGAAAAAAAGCATTTTATTGACTGTAGTAATCTTCTCAATCATGTCATTGATCCTGGTTGCTTGTGGTGGTGGCGGCGCTGGAAAAAAGGCCGTAAACCTGAACGAAGCCACATTGGACCAAATCATCGAAGGTGCCAAAAAAGAAGGCCATGTCGAATCCGTCGGTATGCCTGATTCCTGGGCAAACTGGGGTGATACATGGAAAGGGATCACTGCAAAATATGGCATTTCGCATGCAGATACCGATATGAGCTCTGCTGAAGAACTCAATATGTTCGAAAACGAAAAAGATGCCCCCACCAAAGATATTGGCGATATCGGACTGGGTTTCACCGCTCAAGCAATTTCTCGCGATCTAGTTCAGGGTTACAAGACCAGCTACTGGAATAACGTTCCCGATTGGGCCAAAGCAGAAGATGGCAAATGGATGATTGCTTACACTGGCGTCACTACTTTCCTCTTCAATAATGATATCGTTGACGGACCAGCCCCAACCTCCTGGGCAGATGTTCGTGCCGGTAATTACAAAATCACCATCGGTGACGTGATTGGTGGCGCTACTGGTCAGGCTAACGTATTAGCCACTGCCTATGCCTTTGGTGGCGATATGGACAATCTCGATCCTGCTTTCGAGTTCTGGGCAGAAATGGCCAAAGCTGGTCGTATCGATCAGGGCGACATCCTGCTGCAAAGAATTCAGGCTGGCGAAGTACAATTAGGCGTGACCTGGAGCTATAATGCACTTGGATACCGTGACGAAACACCCAATTACAAATTTACCGTCGGTGTTCCCTCAGATGGTTCCATTCTCAGTGGGTATGCATCTGTCATCAACAAATATGCTCCCCATCCATACGCAGCCGCTTTAGCGCGCGAATTCATCTTCAGCGATGATGGTCAGATCAACCTGGCAAAAGCTGGGGCAGTCCCCACCCGAACTGATATTGTGATTCCACAGGCTATTCAGGACGCAACTATTCAGCAATCACAATATGCTAATTCAATTCCGATCAAGGATGCTGCCAAGTACACCGAAGTTGGCAAGAAGATTTCTGAACGCTGGGAAGAAGAAATTATTCCATTGATGAGTAAGTAGTCCTTACGGGTCTATTAATAATTTATAATTAAAAATTATGGGGCGTATTACCTCTACGCCCCATAATTAAATACAGGAGATTCCGTGAAAAAAAAGGCAAACATAAACATTTATTTACTCGTTCTTATACCATTTCTCATCATTGTTTTTCTTTACGAAATTCTTCCTTTAATCATGATGATTTTGAGTAGTTTCAAATCTGATGATAGTCAAATTCTTTTTACGGTTGAAAATTACATTTCAGCTTTTTCAAAACCTGCATATCAACGAGCGATTGTTAACAGCATTAAAATTACGATTTTTTCTACCGCCTTCGGAATCATTATCGGTTTCTTTGGCGCACAGGCAGCCCACAATTCACGCGGGAAAATTCGAAGCCTGTTTTTAACGATTTTGAATATGACATCAAATTTTGCCGGCGTTCCTTTGGCATTTGCGTACATGATTATTCTTGGAAATTCCGGGGTTATCATCCAGTTTGCCAAAACTTACGGAATTGATTTTCTGGCCAATTTTGATTTATACACCAGTACGGGGTTACTTTTGATGTATGTTTATTTCCAGATCCCACTTTCTACGCTACTACTGATCCCCGCTTTTTATGGGATTCGGAATGAATGGAGAGAGGCAAACATGCTTCTCGGCGGGCGTCCAATGGATTTTTGGACAAAAATAGGAGTCCCCGTCTTGCTTCCCAGTATTTTTGGTACCATGAGCGTTCTTTTTGCAAATGCTTTGGCAGCTTATGCAACGGCATACGCTTTATTGATGAATAATTATTCACTCTTACCTGTCAACATCACTGGGATGTTTACCGGTGATATGACCACACGGCCGCATCTGGGTGCAGCGCTCTCAGTGGTAATGATGTTGATGATGTTAGTCGCAATTACGGTTAATAACTACGTCAACCGTCAGACAACAAAATGGAAGGTGAGATAAATGAAAAGAAAAGGATTGTCCGCAAATATTGTGATTATCGGGCTGATTGTTTATTTATTAATCCCATTAATCTCAACAGCCGTTTATTCCATGTTCCAAAAGTGGACTAAGATTTTGCCAGAAGGCTTTACCTTAGGGCACTACGCCAGTTTATTATCAAATAAATCCTTCCTCTTATCGCTGGGGCGAACGGTGATTGTCAGTATCATCCCGATTGTCTTAACGGTTCTCATTACTTTGCTGGCTCTGTTCGCCGTTACGATTTATTTCCCCCGGTTAGAAAAATACGTTCAAATCTTGTGTATGATTCCATATACCATTCAGGGAGTTATCCTGTCGGTCAGTATCCTTTCGTTGTATGCAGGTGTCAGAGGATTTCTTGGAATTCGCCTGGTGATGTTGATCGGCGCTTACTGTATTATCATCCTTCCCTATATATATCAGGGGATTCGAAACAGCATGCACGCAGTCAATATGCCCATGTTAATCGAAGCAGCTGAAATGTTAGGCGCCAGTAAACTGGAAGCTTTCTTCCGGGTCATTGTTCCTAACATCATCTCTGGAATTACGGTTTCATCCTTATTGGCAGTCGGCATTATTTTTGGCGATTATGTCTTAATTCGCAATATTACCGGAAGCTCTTTCCAGAACGTTCAAATTTATCTTTTCCTGGCGATGAAACGTTCCAGCACGGAAGCATCCGCGGTCTTCGTGATCATCATGGTGACAACGTTCCTGATTACCGCGCTGGTACTCTATCTTCAGAGCAGAGACAATCGACAAAAAATCCAAAATCGAGGGAGTTAAACAATGTCCTATATCCACTTTGAAAATCTCAATAAATTCTTTGGCAAAAACCATGTTCTTAAAGACATCAACCTTACCATTGAAAAAGGACAATTGGTCACTCTTTTGGGTCCGTCTGGTTGTGGAAAGAGCACCCTGTTACGCTGCCTGGCTGGTTTAGAGGTTGTCACCTCCGGAAAAGTATTGTTAGACGGAAATGATATTACCGATGTGAGCCCTCGCGACCGCGGTATCGGTATGGTTTTTCAACAGTATTCATTGTTCCCAAATTTAAGCGTTTTCCAGAATGTCGCGTTTGGCTTGAAGATGAAAAAAGTACATGAAGCAGAAATAGGTTCCAAAGTAAAACAAATGTTGGCTTTGGTTGGGTTATCGGAAAAAATTGACCAATACCCTGCCCAGTTATCCGGTGGGCAACAACAACGTGTGGCTTTAGCGCGAGCTATTGTTACAGAACCGAAAGTTCTGTTATTGGATGAACCCCTTTCAGCTATAGACGCTCTTTTACGTAGAAATTTGCAGATTGAAATTCGTCGAATTCAAAAAGAGTTGAACATTACCACTGTTTTTGTCACCCATGATCAGGATGAAGCGATGGTGATGTCGGATATGATTCATTTATTCAACAGCGGCTATATTGAGCAAAGTGGAACGGCGCTCGATTTATATTCTCGCCCGCGCACTAAGTTCGCTGCCTCATTTATTGGAAATTACAATATTTTCTCGGCAGAAGCATTTGGCAAAGCAGCCAACGAGAAATTAGATTGTAAAGATGTGGCCATCCGACCCGAGATAATTCATGTGAATCTCCAACCGGTTTCGTTTGAAGACCGGTACCTTTTACAAGGCAATATTGTGCACAGCATCTCTCATGGCAATATTATTCGCTATGGTGTTAATTGTGGAGATATTGTCCTGAATGCAGATGTGATTTATGAAGATGACATTCCATTTAATGAAGGCGACAAAGTATATCTCGATATTAAAAAGGCTGAGGTAATTCAACTTTAGCAGCAGTTTGAGTCCATTTCATTGTGAAGGAGCAGGTGCATGACAAAGAATTTTGCCCATCGGGGTTTTTCCGCTAATTTCCCGGAAAACACTTTATTAGCATTTGAAAAAGCAATCGAAGCCGGAGCAGAGGGAATCGAATTTGATGTTCATCTTACCCGGGATGGTATTCCCGTAATCCATCATGATGAAAAACTGGAACGTACCACCAATGGAACCGGGCTGATTGGAAAATACACATTTGATGAACTTCAACAATTGGATGCATCTGGTAAATTCAAAGGACTGGTCCCCCCCCAGCGCATCCCATCCTTACGCCAATACTTCGAATTAGTGAGCGGCGCTAATATTATCAGCAACATCGAACTTAAAAACAATGTAATACAGTATCCTGAAATTGAACAACGCGTCTTGGATTTAATTGAAGAATTCAATGCGCAGGGTGATGTTATCGTCTCCTCATTCAATCATTACTCGATTCGTTCTTTTAAAAAACTGGCACCCGAAATCCAAACTGGCGTTTTAGAAGAGAGCCAGATCGTCAATCCCGGAGAGTATGCCAAATCTTTGAAAGCTGAAAATTACCACCCATACTTTCATTCCCTGACAGATGAAATCATTCAAAACCTGCACGCCCATCAGATAAAAATCAACGCCTGGACGATTAATGACAGCAACGACATGCTCGCAGCCATTAAGATGAAATTGGATGGCATTATCACCAATTACCCGGACATTTTATCTAAATTACTGCAGGAAGCTTCCAGAAAATGACACTCAACATTGCTCATCGAGGATTTTCCGGTAAATTTCCCGAGAATACATTTCTGGCGTTTGAAGAAGCCCTCAAACTGGATGTTGAGGCAATTGAGCTGGATGTTCAGCTTTCAAAAGATGGTGAAATTATGGTCTTCCATGATGAAGATCTCGCCCGAATCACCGGTTACGAAGGGCAACTGCAGAATTTCACCAGTTCAGAATTGCGGGAACTGGATGTATCCGGAATTTACCGGGGTATTTTCGAAAAACAAACGATGCCAACCCTGGCAGAATATTTGGAATTAACCGCCAATCGAAAGATCATCACTTTCCTTGAATTAAAAAACAGCATGGTTCTTTACCCATACTTAGAAGAAAGAGTCGCAAGTTGTTTGAAACAATTCAATCGGCAGAAAGACACAATCCTTTTTTCTGCTAATCACCCCTCTGTAAAATACTTTGGAACTTTGGCGCCTGAGGTTCAGCTTCTTTTCCCATTTGACAATTGGATTTTTAATTATGGATCTTATTGTCACAAACATAACATCACAGCCTGCATGCCTTATTTCCGGGCATTAACGCCAGAAGTGGTGGCAGAAATCAAGTCACATCATATTTCCATTTATCCCTGGACGATTGATGAACCTGAAGATTTTCGAATTTTATTAGCTTTAGGGGTGGACGGAATACTCACCAACCGTCCAGACCTGTTAAAACTCTTTCTGGAAGCTGATAAATCTAAAAATTAGTAAGATATTGGCTCTCTGGCGACATTTAGAACCATATTCTGAAAAGCATGTGCCGCAGCCTGACAAGCAGATTGATCGCCGCTAAGGATGGCGCCCATAAAGTTTGTCTCGGATGGCGGGGCGGTATACGAGACAATTTCCACTGCTGCAGCTTTGAGAGCAGCATCCAGGGCCATGATTCCCTCTAATGGAGGTGCTACCAGATAAGCGATCGGTGAGCCTAATGGGATTCCGGCCATGCGGGATAAATAGGATCCGGTCTGAGAGATCACATGCGGGAAAAACGCAATCGATCCATCCTGATTCGCGGAATACCAAAGTGCATTTACAGTCATATATTGAATGGCAGCATCCAAACCTGCCCGTACTTCATCCGGGTCTGGACCGGCGATCATCGCGATAATTTCTCCGGATAGAGGCCCTGAAGCATGCCGGATGCCAGCGAAAAAAGAGTGAGCATAGACCACTTCCACATTTGCTTTTTTAGTAGCTTCATCAATAGAAACATAGGTGGCGTCATCATTATCGCTGGTCAAAATGCCCAAACTGCGCTGATCTGAGCGTAACCCTAAAACTCGGGCGTAATCAGGCGCGACCTGTGCGATTAATCTGACTGCCAACGGTTTTGCGTGAATTGGATCTAAAATACCCATCAGTCTCTCCTTTTATTCCACCAGTTTGGATTTGACGCCTGAAGCTTGGTTTTTGATCATTTTCTGTGCCATCTGGATTGCGTACGCACCGGCTTCCAATGGATTTGTGCCACCACCATCAAAAATATTACAGATTACCTCACGATCCGCATCGGTATCCCCATTTTTCGGGCGATAAGCCATATAAGCGCTCATCGATTCGGCGCGACCCAAACCTGGGCGTTCTCCAATTAACAGAATCAACACGTCCGGTTTGATCAGATCACCAATATCATTCATCACCCCTACCCGGCAATGTTGAATAAAGAAAGGGGTGCCTAACGATAACCCAGCGGTTTTACAGCCAGCTTCCAATACCGGAAAAATTTTGGGTAGATTCAGGTCGATGGCATAGGCACTTAATCCATCCCCCACACAAATTTGAATATTAGGGGTTTTAACACATTTTTCCTGGATCATTATTTTTGCTTCTTCATTTAATTTCCGTCCCAGGTCAGGACGTAACAGATATTCTTCTTTACCTTCTGAAATTTGAGTATGTACCGTGAAAAGTTTAAATTGTGCCAAAATTTGAGGGTCAACGTCCCGATACAAGGTGTCCTGCGTGACAGCCAGATCACTTTGAAATAACAACAGTGTCTTCGTACGCAAGCGATTGCCTGCTCTTCCAACCCCGATTCTTGAGGTAGTGGTAGACATTAAAGCCTGTAAGCCTTCAGTATCAATTGGGTTGTGTACACCCGGATTTTGCCGCATTTCATCGGTTGTTGGGTCCGGTAAATCAATTGACAGATTTGAAATTGAAGTTGTAGCAGGTGTTTGCGACTTTAAAACAGGGGGGTTCACTGGAGATTGAACCTGTGGAACAGGGGTTTTCTCTACTGCCTGAACAGCGCTGGGGAAGGTCTGGCCAGGATCATCAGTTTGTTTCTGATTTTTTTGTAAGATCTCTTTTAAGATCTCATCTACCAAAGATTCTATCTGGTCTTTATCCATTATTCACCTCAACGAGACAAGAAGAAGGTCGGGTCACCCGCCTTAGGTGTAAGCTTACCATTTTTCATTAATCCCAGGTTTTCCAACCAGGTTTCAAATTCTGGCGCTGGCCGCAAGTTAAAAATATTACGGGCTGCAACAGTATCATGGTAGGAAGTGGATTGGTAAGATAGCATCGAATCATCTGCTGCCGGTACACCAATGAAGAAATTACATCCTGCTGCGGTTAATAAGATCATGAGATTTTCGGCGCTATTTTGATCTGTGCGCGCGTGATTGGTGTAACAGACATCACATCCCATGGAGATCCCGGATAATTTACCCATAAAATGATCTTCCAGTCCAGCCCGATGAATTTGTTCGGTATTATAGAGATATTCCGGGCCAATAAAACCGACAACGGTGTTCACCTGATAAGGCTCATAGCGTTTAGCCAAACCATAGTTGCGAGCCTCGAGTGTTAGTTGATCCCAACCATGATGGGCGTTTGCGGACAGAGCTGATCCCTGCCCGGTTTCAAAATACATATAATTGGGGCCAGCCGGGTAACAATATTTCTTAGCCAGAGCGTAAGCTTCATCCAACATGTCCACTGAGATACCAAAAGATTCATTTCCCGCCTGAGAGCCACAAATGGATTGAAAAACCAGTCCTACCGGTGACCCAGATTGCATACAACGCATTTGGGTGGTGACATGCGCCAGGACACAGGATTGGGTGGGGATTTCCCAGGTCTTAATCACATCATAAGTCATATCCAACAGCCGCGAAACCGATGCATAGCTATCATCCGACGGATTAATTCCGATGACTGAATCACCACTACCATAGGAGAGACCTTCATAGATGGAAGCGCGAATTCCTTCCGGCGAGTCAGTTGGGTGATTTGGCTGCAAACGACTAGACAATGTTCCGGGTTTGCCGATTGTATTGACACAGTGGCGTTCCACCCGAATTTTGCTGGCAGCATAGACCAGATCCATATTCGACATTAATTTTGTAACTGCGGAGATCATCTCAGAAGTTAAACCATTTGAGATCCGTTTAATTTGCTCGCCTTCCGTCTCAATGGATAATAACCACTCACGTAAAAATCCAACCGTCCAATCTTTGATCTCCGCATAAATGGTTTGGTTGACGCCTTCCATAATTACCCGCGTGACCTCGTCTTTCTCAGCGGGTATAACCGGGTTTTCATAGATAGCCCAAAGAGGAACTTCTGCCAGAACCAATTTGGCAGCAGCCCGTTCAGCGGTTGTTTCTGCCGCCAACCCTGCCAGGCGATCTCCGGATTTTTCTTCATTCGCTTTTCCCATCAAGATCCGCAAGTCCGGAAATTCATATTGTTTCCCGAATAATTTTGTCCGTAAAATCATAGACCCTCAAACTAGTGGTAAAAAATTAATGTTTTCACAACCAATGGTACCACTCTATTATCCATGAGTGGTGTGCCAATATCAATATAATCGCCTTCTTCCAGACCCACCTGGTCAATCACCAACAAAGGTCGTTCATTGATCATGCTTTTTACTGTCTGACCCAATACCTGAGCATAGTCGCGCTTGATGATTGCAATCAAAGGGCGGCCGTTTGGTAGTAAATTCGCAAAGGTTTCCAATCCACGCGCTACTTCAACAAGTTGTGAATAATCCATTCTAAAATCCAACTCTAAAGAAATCGCAAAAGGATCCGAATTCAAGTCGAGATCCCAACGCTGAAGGGCATTTTCAATGGCTGCGGCCAGTACATGCGGGGATAGCGCTTTATCCAACAAATCCGGCCGTATAACTGGCACGTTCTTAAGTGGCAAGATCGATTTTTCTGCCCAAATGGTCGACCCGGAAAGTGTTAATGTTTGTGAGCTAGCCCCCAGCACCGTGGCTCGCTGGGTTTCCGCTGGTCGAATCACATAGTAGGATTTAATTTTAGGGTGACTCCGAATACTGTGTGCCAGTAGCGGGCCAATATCATTATGAATGGTCACATCGTTGACTGAATTGACAACAACTGGGTCATTATAGTAATAGCCAATTCCACCTGAAAACATTACCGGCTTTCCTGCTCCGGAAACCGGGTTAGGTGGCGTTTGATATAGTTTTTCCGCCAGAGGAGAGGTGGTCCCTTCAATTAAATGAACGGTAACCTCAGCCATACAATCTGTTATCCGGGTTAAATCAGTCAGAGACGGGCGTTCACCCACGCGAATTTGGACACCTGCTTCCGCAGCTATTCTTTCTCCTGCCCGCGTGATCGACTTAACGACGCCATTATGAAATTCAATCACTCTTCCGCCAAAATTCATGGCAGCCGACCCTACCAGGTTGCCCTGCCGAAATACTGCACTATTGGCGCTGCCACCCCCTATATCGATATTTGAGACGGTTGTAAAATGTTCCCGGGAATAACTGGCAGCCCCCGAACCTCGTCCGGCAATCATCCCCTCCACATTCGGGCCGGCAACTGTAACCACAAAATCTCCAGCCAAATTCGCAATTTCTTTCAGTATTTGGTCTGCATTTTTTTTCCGGGCTGTCTCCCCGGTAATGATGACTGCGCCGGTTTCTACTTGCTCAGGGGAAATCCCGGCCTTGATATACTCATTTTTCAGAAATTCCGCCAGACGAACTGCATCAATTGTTTCAGCATCCTCCAGGGGAGTGAAAACGATCTCGCTCTCATATAAAACTTTTCGGTCCATGATATCCACCCGAGGGATTTGACCGGCACGGACAATTTCGGTCAGGGACAATTCGCTGAAAATTACTTGCGTCGTTGTCGTGCCGATATCAATACCAACACTGACAATGTCATGCGTATTATTCACAAATTTTTCCTTTCAAAAAGGTTTCTTTTGGCTGGTTGAAAGTGATCCTTATTAAAGATCATCACTTTCAGGATTAGCAGATTTTCATTCTACTTTGCCAATCAACGCGAAGACCGGTATGATCGACAGAATGGTGTGCTGAAAACACCTTCCCCCTAATTATACGGATTTTCTGAAAAAAAGCCTTCCCAAAATCCAATTTAAGGTTTTTTTAAATCAATGAAAACCCAAATTATTTTGGCCAACTCGTATTTGTCCAGGGGTAACTTATAGTTTTATCCCTGCCTGTCTTAGTAAGTTTTGAATGGCTTGCGTGTCCGGCATAAGGATCCACATTCCGTCCCATGACCAGGAAGGATAAGCCTGATCTTCTCCAATCGCAATACGGTTAATTTTTTCTGGTTGGTTCAAAACCATCCCTACAAAAGGCATTAATTTAAGCGCCTGTTCGACACTCATATTCGTTTCAACATTATCCTGAACTTCTTCTTTCATGGAAGATAGGTGTGCAATGGTTTGTAAACTGATCACTTTTTTTGCCAGAGAAAACAGCACTTCCTGCTCCCTCCGATTGCGATCAATATCATTCGAGGAAGAACGAGCCCGGGCATACCACAAAGCTGTAGCGCCATCCATTTTCACAGTCCCTTCCTGAACAGAACAATAACCATTGATATCCTTTTGAGGTAAACCGCATTGATCTGAATAATCGGAAGCTACATGGACATCAATTCCTCCGCGATTATCAATAAATTGCACAAATCCATTAAAATTGGACATTGCATAATAATCTGGACGTAATCCGAAGTTGACTTCAAACATTTCAGCCATCGCTTCGAAACCCCCTAACTGAAAAACCTGATTAATCTTCATTTCCCATAGGCTGGGTACTTTCACCCACAAATCTCTGGGGAAGGAAACTACATTAATTTGCCTTAATTCCGGATCCAGAATAACCATCATGATCGCATCGGTACGGTACCCGCCATCATCCGGGCGTAAATCAGAACCTAATAAAAGGATTTTGATCTGATTGCTAAAATTGGGGGTGACCTCAACCGGAATGTATTCTTTTTCCTCATCGTTGCGGGCTGCAACCGGTTTATTATCCCGGGCAACATGCTTCACCATTGCCACCACAGTGGTGATCATCGTCAGGCTGGCAAAAAAGATAAAAAGGACACTCAGAATCGAAGTGAGATTCCATTGAAAATTGAATTTTAAAAATTGTTTTGGAATCTTGGGAAGTTTTTTCCCTAGTCCCTCCAAGCGGATTGGCAACTTCTTGGTTCCGTTTTGTTGGGCTGGTTTCGCCATGGATTGACCATTCCATTTATTCCCATTAGAAGAATTCATACCGCTCCGGCGATTCTGGTTATTTCTTTGGTTGTTACTGAAGTTATACAATGATCACGCTCTCATTTCATTTTCAATACAATAATGGGTAATTATATCCATAATGATGTAAAGTATTCTATATTTTGTAAGATATGTTGCCAGTTTCATGCCAGGTTATCCTAAAAGAAAAGTGATTATGGAATAATCAATGCCATAATCACTTATCTGGTTGGCTGTTTGTTGTTCTAGATAAAGATAATTTGAGTATCTTCGGTCATGTCAATAAATTCAGATGCCGTAACAATTTCCTCAACCCCGGGGACAAAATCATCTTTGGTTAAGTCCATCATGTCGACTGTCATCTTACAGGCATACATGTGAGCACCTGCATCCGCCAGCATCTGGATAAATTCCCCTACCGGAGGAACATCCAAGCCCGCAATTTTGTCGCGCATTAATTTTGTCGCAAAGGCGGTCATACCAGGTAGAACCCCCATAATATTTGGGATTCCCAAATTCCCGGTTTTCAAGCCCATCATGCTCATTTTCATGCTGGTATTAGCAACTGGCGCCAATTCGAGGCGATCCACACGGTGTTTATTGATCAGGTCAAGTCCCCAAAAGGTGAAAAAGAGGGTTACATCCACACCATTTCCAAGGGCCGCCCAACCCATAATCAAAGCCGGGTATGCCATATCCAATGTTCCTTTAGAACAAATAAACGCCATCTTTCTCTGTTTTTCTTCCATTTTTACCTCATCCTGGAATTTGTCTTATCAATAGGTATTAAACACAGCCTTCTGGTTTTCCTAGTCCAGCAATTTTTGCAACTTTTTTGGCAGGGCCTTTTGGAAACAGCGTAAATAATTCTTTGGTACTCACCCCAGAGCCATTAGTAATGGTTCGTAGCGTAGGAGAACTACCGGTTGACCCAGCGCTTTGACGGCTAAAATCAATCACTTTCCAATGTGCCTCTGTTAAATTGGCAATTCCTTCTTCTTTAGCCAATTCGACTGCCATATCTTTCGTCCAGTCAGCCGAGTTTACCAGGAAACCCTCTTCATTTACTTCTACAGTCTTACCTGCAATAACTTTGCTTGCCATAATACATACTCCTTTTTTTAATTTGCTTTTGAAATGTTAAATCTTTTTTCCCAATCAGTCCATTTACCTGCCATGGTCATGGTAGGTGCTAATGGAACTTTTCTTCCCCGCATTAAAATATTCCAATACATCCATTCAAAAGAAAGTTTGCCAATGTGATTCAGTTTACTTTCCTGTAAAAGAGCAAACGGACCAATAACTGGAACAGGGAAACGCCCAGGTAATGGTTCCTGCTCATAATTGAAATCTAACAAAACACCGCGGCCATCACCGGATTCGATGAAACAATTGGTGTGACCATCAAATATTTCTTCCATTTCCTGACCGGCAATATAGCGTTTAAAGTTCTCACCAAACAGATCAACAGCGTAGTGAGCCACTGATCCCGCCTTTGAGGTGGGCGTATTGGCAGCATCACCCAGGACAAAAATGTTATCAAATTTTTTCGATAAAAAGGTAGAAGTGTTCACAGCCACATAATTCAGATCGTCGCCCAAGCCTGATTTACCGATTACATCCGCACCTTTATTGAGCGGGATACTAACCAGTAAATCATAGTTCACTTCCATCTCATCATAAGAGATGATCTTCTTCGCATCCGGGTCCGCCCGTTCAATGTAGAAATCCGGGATAACCTGAATATTCTTGCGGTCCAGCATATCTCCGATCAGTTTTGAAGCAACCGGTTTTGTGAAAGCGCCTGAGTTGGGTGTTGCATAAATTAGCTCAACCCGGTCTCGAATTCCTTTTTTCCGAAAGTAAGCATCTGAAAGCATAAGGAATTCCATAGGAGCTACCGGACATTTGATAGGATTCTCAACCACATTCACAACGATCCGCCCGCCCTGGAAATTCTTAATTTTATCTGCCAAAGCAACCGAACTTTTCAAGGTATAAAACGAATGGATTGATTTTCCCCATTCATCTTCAGCCAAACCAGGAGTTTCTTCCGGGTAAATATCGCAACCCGTAGCAATAATGAGAAAGTCATAATCCAGGATCGTTTTATCCGCTAATACGACTTTATTGTTTTCCGGTTGAATGAGATCTATTTTTTGTTGAAGCATACGTACTTTGGATGGCAGGTAATTCTTCTTGGATTTCATTAATCGATTGGGGTCTACCTGCCCAAACGGGACGAAAATATAACCAGCTTGATAGTAGTGGATTGGATCTTCATCAACAATGGTAATTTGCCATTGGGACAGGTCCAGCAAGTGGGTCAGGTGATTAGCTACCATTGTGCCGGCTGTCCCAGCCCCTAAAACAACAATTTTCTTCATACTTTTATCTCCTCAAAGGTTTTGTGTCAGACTTGCAATTTGTTGTAAACGCTGCATAAATGAGTTACGTTCGTTTAAAATACTTTCTACTGCAGTTGCTGCGGCTGCGGGTTGTGAGCTGAGATGTTTCTGTTCCTCTTTGGATAAGCGTCGAACCTGCCGGGCTGCAGCCAATAATTTTTCTGGATCAATCTGACAAATTTCTGCAATTTCTCTGATCTTATCAATTTCAAAGTTCGTATCTTCATCTTGAAAATAAAATTCCCCGGATAAAAATACTCCCTGTTTTTTATTTTGAGAAAAAATTACCGCACCAAAGTATTTCAACCCAGCTCGACTGGTAAAGACCTCAGCGCGGCCTTTCGCCTGATCCGATATCATCCTCCAAAAAGCTTTACAGAGTTCCTTTCCTTTTTCAGTAGAAAGTAACAACTTGCAGAAGGGTCCCGGTTGACTGATTTCGGTAATTAATTCTCCTTTATCATCGATGATCAAGGCGCTGCATTGACTGACTGAAGTAAACAGATCCTGAATGGTCTGAACACAATGGATCGGAAAAACGGATTCTGTTTCAGACACGACTTCCATTTCCAGCGCTTCTCCGCTGAGCAGGCGTCCCACTTCCTGCTGGGAAAAACGCCACTGATTGCCTATCTTGATCCCTTTCAAGCGGCCATCCTGCAGCATGCGATAAACTGTAATCCGGTCGATCTTGAATATTTCCTGAACTTGTTTTGTCGTTAAAAATGTTTCCATTTGTTATATATTGTTATATCTTGTTATATGATGTTACAGTGATCATAATATGTTGTGCAACTTTTCACAAGTGATATAAATCATATTTGAACTATGATGAAAATGTGATAGTCTTTAAACACAGTATACTGCGGTTTTATTCACAGGATACTGTAAACATCGCTTTTAGACTTAAAGTAAAAATACTCGAAAAACCCTACTCCGCCTGTCGGATAAATTTTTTCAAATCTTTCGTCACCTGCTCCAGAGAGGGTTTATGGGTATACATCATATGCCCGGAGCGATAATAGGTCATTTGAATATTCTTTTGGAGTTTGGCCGGTAATTCAATATGATCAAAGGTGTAGCGGGTGGCAAAATACGGAGTTGCCAAATCGAAATAACCATTACAAACAATTACCTTTAATGCCGGGTTGAGTTGAAAAGCCGTGCGCAGTTGTTCACCTGTATTAACAAACTGGTTTTGATGCTTATCATACTTCCAGGTTTGATAAAGGCTCTGCAATATCTCATAATGGCGGTCAAGTTCGACACCCAATTCCCGGCGAACGTAATCATACAATGTGGCGGTGTAAGGACCCAGGATGGCATTGTAGGATGGATCACCTTCATAATATTCCCCTACCCCATCTTTATCAAAGCCAGTGTAGCGGCTATCCAAACGGCCTACGGTTATCCCTTCTGAGCGGCGCAATTCTTTGGTAAAGCGGTGAATATTAATCCTCAAATTAGTTCTGTCTATATAGTCTTTCGAAAGTCCCGTGAAGTACGCTAATTTTTCAATAATAATCTGACGTTCATCTTCCGGCAATTGGTTGCCTTTCATTAATGCCAATGTATATTCATGAGCTGCAAAAGCTTCCACCTGATCTAGGGTCTTTCGTAAATTTTTCTGTAATTCCGGGGCTAGTTTTTTATGGTACCAGGCAGTAGCAGCATAGGTGGGCAAAAAGAGAATATATGGCAGATCATTTCCGGGGGTGAATTCAGCCGTAATGAAATTAAGGATTGAAGAAATCAGCATGATGCCGTTAAGATACATACCATAGCGCGCCTGTAAATACTCTGAAAGACCCCCCGCCCGGGTAGTCCCATAGCTTTCGCCAATCAGAAACTTGGCAGAACTCCAACGATTATTACGCGTCGTCCACAATCGAATGAATTCACCCACTGATTCAACGTCTTTCGTTAAGGAATGAAATTGATCCGGTTTTTCCTTTGGCACTGCCCGGCTGTAACCGGTACTGACAGGATCAATGAAAACCAGGTCGGTATGTGTCAGCAGCGAAAATTCATTGTCAACCAGTTTGTAAGGAGGAGGTAACGGATTTCCATCATCATCAAATAGAACCCGTTTCGGCCCGAGCAAGCCTAAATGCATCCAGACTGAAGAAGACCCGGGGCCGCCATTAAACGAAAAAGTTACCGGGCGTTCGGCAGGGCTATCCACATGATTCAAAGTGTAGGCAATATAGAAAATTGAAGCTTTAGCCACCTCACCATTTTCTACATTTTCTTCTTTTAAAATGATTGTTCCTGCGGTAGCTGTATAATCCAGTTTTTTTCCAGCAATGGTGATGCTATGCTGGGTTTTGGAGATCATTTCTGTTGGTGTTGTTTCTTTCACCTTGGCTTCTAGAACTTCTGGTCGCTCTGTCATTTTTCCTCCTGTATTGGTTTTGTCAATTTTTATTGTATCAGAGCTGAGGAATGATACATCTCTTTTTCACTCGTTTTTTTAAATTTACTCAAGTAAAATCAAGCAAGGTGAAAAAATGATATATTTGCGATCTTTTGAGATAAATGAAATTGAAAATAGTCTTGAGAATTATCCCTTTAATTTACCGTTAATTCAGTCCGGCCTGGCAATCAGATTTCGTTCTCCAGTCACTTTTTTTGTGGGAGAAAATGGATCTGGAAAATCAACATTGTTAGAAGCAATTGCTGCTTCCACCGGTTCGATAATAGTTGGGAGTGATCAACTTCAGAATGATTCTACTTTAAATCCTGCAAAAAAATTAGCAAAATTTACAAAATTAACCTGGAATAAACGCACTCATAAAGGTTTTTTCTTGCGAGCTGAAGATTTCTTTGGTTATGCAAAACGAATGGCTCAAATAAAAGCTGAATTGCAGGAAGATTTAGATGAGGTACAAAAGCAGGCGGGCAATCGATCTGCTCTTGCATTGAACCTTTCCAAAATCCCTTTTCAACGGGAAATTCATGAAATTCAACAGAAAAAGGCAGATCATTTGGAGCATATTTCGCATGGTGAAAGTTTTTTACAATTATTTCAATCCCGTTTCGTTCCAGATGGTCTCTATTTATTAGATGAACCTGAGGCTCCTCTCTCTCCTTTAAGACAATTAACATTAATAAGCCTGTTGAAAGAAATGGTAAGTAATAATTCACAATTTATTATTGTTACACACTCTCCTATATTAATGGCCTTTCCGAATGCAGAGTTGTTAAACTTCGATGAGATTCCGATCAAATCCGTTCAATATGAAAATTTACAACATGTTGAAATAATGAAAGGCTTTCTAAATAACCCCAAAGCATATCTTAATCATTTATAAAACTTTTTGATTATATTAAAACTTATATTATTTTCAAAAACAACTTTCAGGGATACAATAATCATTATTTGGTAACAAATACCATAACCAAGTAAGATAATGAGGGTTAACTTTTTTGATGGAAGCATTGCCGATCCATTTCCAACCTCCTCTTTAATTCCTGATCCGCGGGTCAATTATTTTAAAAACCAGGAAGGAAAAATTTTATGAGTTCAATCTCAACCGGAGTTAAAACAAGAGCAACTGTAAAAGTTCGCAGTAGAAATTATTTGTTATATATGATCATTTTCATGGGAATGGTAGCGATTATGGACCAATACCTGTCCACCATTAAAACCACTGCGCTTCCATACATTTTAGAGGAATACAAAGTCTCTGCTTCACAATTCTCATATCTTGAAGCAGTCTATCTGGCGTTTACCTTCCTCATATTTTTGTTGAATGGATTAACTGATATCATTGGAAGGCGATTATCTATCTTAATTCTGATCTTAATTATGGGTTTGGCGTCTTTTGGCGTTCTTTACTTTACACCCAATATTCACTGGTTCATGATCATGTATACGATTGCAATTTTTGCAACGGTATCCAACATATGGACAATCCCAGTCAGCGAAGAATCACCAGCGGAAAAACGGGCGAAATATGTTGCCATTGTTTACATCATCGGATTAATCCCTTTGCAAGCTATTCTCCCTCCTCTGTTGATGAACACTTTGGGATTAAGCTGGAAATGGATGTACGGTGTCATGTTTATCTTTATGGTACCCCTGTTAATTATGTGGGCTTTCATGAAGGAAACGCATCGTTATGAGATTATTCAAAAAGAACGCCAGGCCGGCACCCGAAAACTGCATTTCTTTGGTGTGGGTGTCATCGATAAAAAAGATATTCGCTATATCCTTATTTCATCCTCCATCTGGTTAGCCTGGCTAACCTACCAATTCTTCTATTATTGGGCCGGTTATTACTTTATGACCATTAAAGGTTACACACTGAATCAATGGTCGCTGGTGTTACTGGTAACACTGGCAGTAGCGATGGTCGGAGGTTATCTCAGCGGCTATATTATGGATCGGATCGGTAGAAAACCAGCGTTAATTCTTGGCTGTATCGGTTTATCTTTAGTGCTGGTCTTGATGGGATTTGGGCAGGGCTTCTTATTACCGATAGCGGCTGTGCTGATGGGTTTCTTCACCTCTTTCACCTACACCTGGATTGTGGTCTACATTCCAGAAGTTTTCCCAACAGAACGCCGGGGTGCTTGCATGGGATGGACAACCACAGTGGCCAGAATTTCCTATGTAATTGGACCCCTATTGACTGGCTACATCCTTAGCCTCTTTCCAACCATGGAATGGTTCTGGGTTATCGGCGCTGTCATTATTTTGCTCCCAATCGCTGTTTTGTTCTTCTTAAACCCTTCTGAGACAAAAACTCAGGAACTGGAAGAGATTGAAGTAGCTCGAAGTTAACCAATCAAGGGCTGGATTTTTGAAAGAGTTGGCGCAATAAGCCAGCTCTTTTTTTATTCTTCTTCCAGCAGATGTTCTACTTCCTGCCAGCGTTGGTAGGTTTTCGGTATTTCCTCTTCCAGCCATTTCAGTTGATTGACTGTCTCGATGATTACCTGATCATCTTGATTATAAAAAGAAGACAATGCCATCTGCTGAACAATCTGCTGATATTCTTTTTCAAGCTGCTCAATTTTTTGTGGAAGTTCAGTCAATTCCTGGGTTAAATTTTTCTTTAGCAAATAATTCATTTTTTTTCTGGGCTGTGTCTGCCCTTCAGACCGGTTCGTAAAAGCCACATCAATTTTGGCTTGCTTTGGAGATGATTCGTCACGAACATTGGGTTGCAGGTAATCGCGCCAATCATCAAAGCCGCCAATAAATTCCTTAACCTCTCCATTACCATTCAGGATTAAGGTGCTGGTCACCAGATTATTAAGAAAGGCACGATCATGACTGACCAGCAACAAAGTGCCTTGAAATTCCAGCAGCATATTCTCCAGAATTTCCACCGTTTCCAAATCCAGGTCATTGGTGGGCTCATCCAGAACAATCAGGTTGGCAGGCAAGGTAAAAAGACGGGCCAATAACAAGCGGTTTCTTTCGCCGCCAGATAGCACGTGAATAGGTGCGTGCACCCGTTCTTTCGGAAACAAGAAATCTTCCAGGTACCCATAAATATTTCGATTTACGCCGTTAATTTGAATAAAGTCTCTTCCCTGGGCAACATTTTCATACAGGGTTTTCTCTTCGTCCAATTGGGATCTTAGTTGATCAAAATAAACAACCTCGAGGTTTGTACCCCAGCGAATTTGACCGGTTTTTGGTTTTCGATTGCCCAATAATAATTCCAACAAGGTTGTTTTTCCGGATCCATTCGCTCCAACGATACCAACTTTATCTCCTCGTTGCAGGATAAAAGTAAAATCCGCAATGATCTTTCGATCCGAATAGCTAAAGCTGACCTGCTCGGTTTCGAGCACCAGTTTCCCAGATCGCCTGGCTGCCTGCACCTCTAATTTCACCTTATCAGGGTGTTCCCGGCGTTCTTTACGAATTTCCCGCAATTTCTTTAACGCCCGCACGCGTCCTTCATTGCGTGTGCGCCGTGCTTCAATCCCTTTCCGGATCCATTGTTCTTCCTGCGCTAATTTTCGATCAAATACCGCATTTTGTGCCTGTTCTGCCAACAAATAAGCATCTTTCCTTTTAACAAAAGTAAGATAATCACAAGCCCAATCAAAAATATGCCCGCGATCCAGCTCAACAATCCGGTTAGCCAGTTTCTGTAGAAAAAGCCGATCATGGGTGACAAAAACCAACCCCCCTTCCCAGCGAGATAAAAAGTCTTCTAGCCAGAGAATGGATGGCAAATCTAAGTGATTGGTTGGCTCATCCAGCAACAATAAATGTGGCTGAGAAACCAATCCCCGCGCCAACAAAACTCTGCGTTTTAACCCGGCCGATAAGGTCGAAAAATCCTGTGCTTTGTTTAACGCCATCCGGCTCAATATTTTATTAACCAACAATTCTGTCTGCCACTCCACTTCATCAGCATGCCAATCAAAAGCCATCCCTTTCAGGCCGCTTTTCACAATTGAGAAGATATCGCCTGAGAGATCATTGGGAACTTCCTGTGGCAAGTAGGCAATTCGCAATCCTTGCTGCCGGGAGATTGCCCCGGTATCTACCTCCAGTGAACCTTGGATTAATTTCAAAAAGGATGTTTTCCCCATCCCATTCCGACCAATAAGTCCAATCCGATCAATCTCCGTGATTCGGAAATTTACTTCGTCCAATAGCAAATCTCCCCCAAACCCCAGACTGACTGTTTCAAAATTGATAATATTCATTGCTCCTCAAGCCCCAAATATACTACAAAAAAGTTGATTAATAATTTATGCTGCTAGCCTTCTATACAGAAAATATTTCAAAGTTTTTTCAAAAATCTGATTACACCAAAATGATGAGATCAGCTAAAATTGGGTACGTGAAAAATCTACCTAAGATCGATTTCAGAAAAGTTTATCAATTCTTTGATTCTCCTATTACAACGCTCGATTGTGGAGAAAAATGTGCTATTTATAACCCGAATGGAATCCCATTTTGTTGCGATATTTGCCATGCGGTTCCTGCAGTTTATCATCAGGAATGGAATTATTTACAGAAGAACAGCAATTTTTGGCATAGATGGAAACCAAATAAATGTGCTGAAAAGCCCACATCAGCCGAGATCATCAGGGAAAACCTGCCTGAGAATATGATTCTATTAGCCTGCCGGGGGATACCCTGTCAGCGGGAACACCGGGCTTTAAGCTGCCGGCAATTTCCTTTCTTCCCTTATATCTCCGATGACTTCCGCTTTATTGGTATGACGTATGAATGGGAATTTGAGCAGCAATGCTGGTTGATTAGCAATCTCAGCCAGGTTTCCGCAACGTACCGCCAAGAATTTATTAACACCTTTGATGAAATTTTCAATCAATGGCCAGAAGAAATGGAAAGTTATGCCATTAAATCTGAAGAAATGCGTACCGTATTTCTTGAGCGCAAACTTAAGCTTCCAATTTTGCACCGCAACGGAAAATGTTATTTGTTAAATCCTGGGAATGAGAGATTAAGTCAGGTCGATCCGGATCATTACAGAAAATTTTCCCCTTATTTAATCAAACCAAATTCGGAAAAAAGCAATGCCCCCTCAAAATAAAACACCAAAGACCATAAATCGCGGTTATCTGATCGCAGCCATCAGTGCCCTATTTTTGTCCAGTACCTCTATCATCATTCGCTACATGACCCTGACTTACCAGATCCCGGCATTAATTCTGGCTTTCTGGCGTAATGTTTTTGTGGTCAGCACTTTGGTCATTGCCTTTTCATTTCTTAATAAACAGTTGGTTAAAGTAACCCGTAACCAGTTCATTTTTTTGATTTGGTTTGGACTGGTTGTATCTGTTTTCAATTCATTCTGGACGTTGTCTGTTGCCATTAATGGGGCTGCTGTGGCTACCGTTCTGGTGTATTGCTCGGCTGCCTTTACCGCGTTGTTAGGGTGGTGGCTGCTAAAAGAGAAATTAACCTGGGTAAAAGGTGTTTCCGTTGTTTTAAGCCTGGGTGGCTGTGTATTGGTGTCAGAAGCTTATCAACCCGGCATGTGGAGCTCTAACTTTGCAGGCATTTCGATCGGCGTTCTGGCAGGTTTATCTTATGCTGGTTACAGCTTACTCGGACGCACTGCTTCTAATAAAGGGCTTAACCCCTGGACAACGCTATTATATTCTTTCGGGTTTGCTGGAATCTTTCTGTTGTTTTTTAACCTGATCCCGGGAGATTTTTTCTTTGGGAAAGCCGTTCGCGCGGCGGATTTGCTCTGGTTAGGAAATCGGCTGGACGGTTGGATTATCCTGATCCTACTGGCTGCCATTCCTACCCTGGCAGGTTTCGGTTTTTACAATGTCAGTCTCAGCTATTTACCCTCCAGTATTGCCAATCTGATTGCCACCCTGGAGCCAGTTTTCACGGTTACTTCTGCTTATCTGATTCTGGGAGAACGCCTGTCCTTTGATCAGATGATTGGAGGAGGCCTGATCGTTTCCGGGGTGGTCTTCTTGCGTCTCTTCGAAAATAATCGTACCCGCAATCAAAAAATAAACCTGGAAGTTGTCATCCAGGATGAGAATAAAAATGCTTGATTGGTATCATTACATTTTTATTGGCTTGGCAGCTTTGGCGGGCGGTTTCATAAATGCAATCGCTGGTGGCGGCACGTTAATTACCTTCCCCATTTTAACCGCGGTCGGGCTACCAGCAGTAGTAGCCAACATTACCAATACGGTCGCGCTTTGTCCTGGTTATCTGGGTGCTACGATTGCCCAATGGAATGAGGTAAAAACGCAAAAGAAACGTTTATTTCTCTTCTTACCTGCATCCATTATTGGTGGGATCGTAGGAGGAATTTTACTGTTGCATAGTGGAGAACGCTTATTTCGCTCTCTGGTACCTTTTCTGATTTTACTGGCATCTTTATTATTAGGCGTAGGCGACCCACTGCGTAATTTCATTAACAAGCGCTTAAGCGCCAAAGGTGCTTCATTGGAGCATATCCAATATGCCATCTTACCGGTAACTTTGGCAGCAATTTATGGTGGTTACTTTGGAGCGGGGTTGAGTGTCATTGTCCTGGCGGTACTTGGATTTTTAATCAACGATTCCCTGACACGATTAAACGCCTTAAAACAATCCATCTCTTTCACAGTTAATACCGCTGCGGCAATTTTCTACATTTTTTCAGGCCAGGTTAACTGGAGCGCCGCCTTGGTCATGGCGATTTTTGCCATTCTGGGTGGTCTCTTAGGCGGGAAGTTAGCAGGCTCCATTAAACCTGCCACGCTGCGCTGGACTGTTGTGACAATCGGCGTAATCGTCTCGATTATTTACTTTGTTCGTTAGCCAGAGACATTAATCCAGCAGTGTTGGGTAGAAATGAGCCGGAGCCTGTCTTTCTAGAACCTGTTCGGCATTAAACGCCACTCGCAACAACAAATTTTCTTGCCAGTGATTGCCCATGGCTTGCATCCCCACTGGCAGCCCTTGCGTAGTGTATCCTACCGGGAAACTGATGGCCGGCAATCCGGTCAAATTTCCCGGGAACACATAGCGCATTAACTCAATGTCTGTAGAAAGATCTGACCAGGCCTGGTTGGAATTTGACACTGGAATTTGTGGTGCAGCTTTGGCTGTGGCAGGCGAGAGTACCACATCCACCTGTTGATAGATTTTTTCAAAATGGGTTAATGCTCTGGCACGAATCCTTTGTGCCTGAACATAATCACCTGCAGCCATTTCCTCTCCCAGCACCAGGCTTAACCGCACGGATTCCGCCATTTCTTTGCGGTGAGCTTTTTCAGCGCGCATGACTGTTGCCATTTCTGCAAGGATGGTGACCGAGTGAGCAATCCGCATTTCATCTAATTCAGGAATTTCAATCTCGACTACGTTTCCACCCCGTTTTACGAGTGCAGCCAACATCTCTTTGAAAGCCAGAACCACTTCAGGGTCAGCATGTTCATTCCAGGCTGGGTAAACCCCTAATCGCAACCCTTCCAAATGAGGAATATTCCATCCATTCAGAGAAACAGCCGGTTGAACACTTGTATTTGGATCTTTCGGGTCAGGGCCGGCAATAATGGAATAAGCCAGAGCAGTATCCGCCACACTAGCTGCAATTGGCCCAACATGAGCAACACTCCAGCAGAGCGGGGCAGCACCAAATTCACTGATTCTGCCAAAGGTTGCCTTCAACCCCACCACCCCGCACAAAGCCGCCGGAATACGGATCGATCCGCCACCGTCCGCTCCGATCGCAATTGGGACAATTCCAGCCGCCACCGCCGCAGCCGATCCGCTGGAACTGCCGCCCGTGTCGTGATTAGAATCGTATGGATTACGAACAACGCCATAATGTGCATTCATTCCGTTAGGCGCAATCCCAATTTCATGCATGTTCGTTTTTCCTACCAAAAGAGCCCCAGCAGCTCTTAATCTGGCAGCTACCGTTGAATCTTCTAAAGCTGGCTGCTTGCCATAAAAAGATGTGCCAACGGTGGTTGGGTAGGGCAACATGTCCAGTTCATCTTTAATCGCCACCGGAACACCGTCCAACAGGGACAAAGGTATCCCCTGTTTAATTCGTTTCGTAGCTGCTTCCGCCTGAGAAAACAAATCATCTTTCTTTACAGCAATAAAGATCCGCAGGGCTTGTTCCCCCTGCTCTGAACTTTTTATATTCCGCCATACCTGTTCAGCAACCGTTTCTGGTGAGGTTTCAGTCTTTCGGTATTTGTCTGCGTAGTTAAGGCTGGCAGCATAGGGAGTCTTATTCTCTGCCAGCGGGAATTCTAAAGATTGATTGGCTGCTGAGGAATTTGTGTCAGCCTCCTGAAGAGGATAAAAAGCAGGTGTTTCGCTGGCACTATTGGTTCTTAATTTTGGTATTCCGCCATTTTCTAATAGCGTGTTTAGAAGGAGCATTTTTCCAAATTTTGTTTCAATTAAATTGGCAAATAAGGAAAGCATATTGCCAGTCATTTTTGGTAATTTTATTGTTTCCAGGTTATATTGACTCATATTTATTTCCTTTAATATTGTTCGCATGCAGTAAGTTTGAATGGTAGTTGATCATCATTCTAGCATAACCAAACTTAATTAAGTGAAATTATGTAAAATTATTAAAACAAGTCTCTTGTTTAGAGTAATATTCAGAATCTCTTTTTCTGTCAAAGGAGTATGGGTGACAGCTTATGTTATTGTCGATATTGAAGTAACTGATCCGATGAATTATGAAACAGTAAAAAAATTAACCCCACCCATCGTTGCCAAATTTGGAGGACGATACCTGAGCAGAGGTGGTTTTACCGAAGTCATCGAAGGTGATTGGCATCCCAAACGGCTGGTGATTATCGCTTTTGAAAGTTCAGAAAAAGCAAAGCAATGGCTTGATTCACCTGAGTTTGCTCCCATTAAAGCCTTGCGAGCTAAGACAGCCATCACTCATATGGTCCTGACAGAAAGTGACACTTCGTTAATCCCGTAATATTGCTGGTGTTACCAGTCACAATTAAAATCTTACTTTTTCAGGACTGGATTTTTGGTCATTCCGATGTTATCTTAGTTTTATATTGGGAAAACCATGATCGCCAAATTTCGTGAACCAGTCAACGCAGTCACTCATTTAGTTGCCGCCGCCCTTTCCATGATCGGTATGCTTTTCTTAATTTTTTTTGGATGGGGAAGTACGCAAAAAATCTGGATGTTCATAATTTATGGTCTCAGCCTGGTTTTAATGTTTATCGCCAGTGGGGTTTACCATATGGTCAACGCCAAAGAATCAATTCTACTTAAGCTGCGAAAATTTGACCATTCTGCCATTTATCTGCTTATCGCCGGCACTTACACTCCGATATGTTTATATTTTTTTAAAGGCTTTTGGCAAACCGGATTAATCATTATCGTCTGGAGTTTTGCAATCATTGGAATTACGATCAAACTCTTTATTATCAAAGCTCCGCGCTGGATTACAGCCGGCGTTTATCTGATTATGGGGTGGTTGGCTATTATGGGTGTTCAGGAAATCATACAACGGATGCCACCAGCCTCGATTACCTGGTTAGTCTTAGGGGGGTTGTTTTACACGATCGGAGCGATTATTTACATTACCAAACGGATGGATTTTTACCCCGGCATCTTTGGCTTCCATGAAGTCTGGCATATTTTTGTCATGCTCGGCGCTTTTTGCCACTATATAGTAATTCTTCGTTATATTGCTTTAGCATAATTACTAGACCAAACGATATTAAATAAATTTGATTACTTTTCCAGGGAAAAAAATATGAAAAAAGAACAGGTTGTCTTACTGGGGGCATCCGGCACAATGGGTTTTGCTGCATTTAAAGAACTATGGAAAATTCGTGATCGTTATGACATAACCCTATTACTTCTTCCTGCTCCCTATGAGAAAAAACTTTTTAAGCCGTATGAGATTCTGGCTAAGATCAAACCCATTCCAGAAGCTGGATTCGTTCAGGGAGAGGGATTGCGTATTGTTTGGGGTGATGCCACCCATTTTGAGGATGTTTTGCTGGCGATTGAAGGGGTTGATTGGGTTCTAAATGCGATGGCATATATCTCACCAATGGCTGACTATTACCCGCACAAAGCCAAGGCTGTCAATATCGATGCAGTTGAAAATGTGATCAAAGCCATCCAATCCCAACCGCAAGGGAGCGAACACATCCGCTATATTCACACCGGTACCGTAGCCCAAACGGGCAATCGTCAACCACCCATTCAATGGGGGCGGGTCGGTGATCCTCTCAATCCGTCTGTGTTTGATTACTATGCAGTCACAAAAATTGCAGGCGAAAGGTTGGTTCTTGAGTCCAATTTGCGATACTGGGCCTCGTTACGAATGACTTATATTATCCCAACCGATTTCCGCCGTTATATGCAGCTCCAGGATCCAATCATGTTCCATATGCCCTTAAACACCTGTATGGAAAATATCAGTGCCCGTGATGCCGGTTTTGGTTTGATTAATGCCCTCAAAATCCCCAGAGAATCCGATTTTTGGCGCAGGGTGTATAACATGGGGGGCGGACCTGGCATGCGCATGGTAGCGGATGATTATTTAGATCAAACTTACAAAGTGTTAGGATTATCCGGTCATCAGGCAGTAAGTGACCGCAACTGGTATACATTACGAAATTTCCATCTGCAATATTTTGCAGATAGCTATGTCTGCAACCATTATTTGCAGTATTGGCGGGATAGTATGGATGATTTATGGAGCGCTTTACAGAAGAGCGCGCCTTTTCCGATTAAAACCGTATCCTTTTTAAGTAAAAATATCCCGTGGATCCAAAAATTGGTAGAAAACCAAACCAAACAGATCCTGCAGGAAAATATTGAACAGCATGCCAATGGGACCCGTTACTGGTATTTCAACAAAAAAGATCAGCGTATTTCTGCTTTTTACAAAGACAACAAATCCTACGAAACCATACCAGATTGGGACGAGAAAAACCGCATTCACTCTTTTGACGCAAACCCTCTCCTGGAACATGGATATGATGAACACAAAGTTTGTCTGGAATTGTCTGATTTGAAGGATGCTGCTCAATTTCGGGGTGGTTCCTGCCTGACCGAGGATTGGGATGGGGATCTTTATCAATCTATCCAATGGAAATGCGCCTTTGATCATACTTTTACAGCAAAACCTTTCACTGTCCTCAAAGCTGGTCATTGGTGCCCGGTTTGTGCCAGTTCACCCTGGAATGGGGACGAGCAGGCGAAGAAAAACCCATTCTTTGCTCAGGTATGGTACGCCAGTCATGATCCAGATGAAAATAACACCTATTATGATAATTCTTTTGAAGATATCGCTGCTGCAGACAAGTTATTTAAAAACAGAAAAAAAACCGCTTAAAGGATCTCTTTTTCATAGACTCGATAACGGCGTGAAGGTTTTGCTTCCAGTTTTATGATCGCATTGTTCATCGGGTCATTGTCTTCCAGAGCATAATTAATTTCTATTTTCAAATCTTTAGAATAAAGAGAATCATACAGCGCCCGATACAAGAGACTGTCAATACCCTTTCCATGATAAGCAGCAATTCTCCCGATGAATTCCCCATCATCTTCTAGTGGAATAAAAAAACCTCACCGCTTGGTGAGGTTTTATGGTTTCAAAATGAATTGAATTACAGGATGACGACGTCGGCAGCCTGTGGGCCTTTTTGCCCAGATTCAATAGTGAATTCGACTTCTTGGCCTTCTTCTAAGGTTCGAAAACCTTCGCGATTGATCGCTGAATAGTGCACGAAAACATCTGGTCCTTCCTGGCGTGCCAAAAAGCCGTAGCCTTTTGTTCCATTAAACCATTTTACTGTACCTTTTACACGTTCTGACATTTTTTACTTTCCTTTATTCTTTCTAAAAAATTTATTTTTTGTGAAACAGCGTTAAAAAATTAACGTTGACTACCACCACCACGTGGGTTGCGACTTCGATCACTTGGTCCTCGGCGTTCACCGCCAAAGCCGCCACCGCGCTGGCCAAAACCACCACCACGGCGTTGTTGTCCACCACCGAAATCCCGGCGGCCACCCTCTTCTTTTGGTCTTGCAATAGAGATACGCAGATCTCGTTCTCCAAAGGTATAACCATTGAACTCATTAATTGCTTTTTCAGCTTCTGCCTGGCTGCTCATTTCAACAAAAGCAAACCCTTTTGACCGACCTGATTCGCGATCTTTGATCACAGCAACAGAGGTCACCGTACCCGCCTTGGAGAAGAGGATTTTTAGATCATCTTCTGTGGTTGCGTAGGATAAATTCCCAACATACAATTTGTTTTCCATTCTTTCCTTGTATCCCTTACACCGTTTTAGTCCGGTAAAAAAAATTTGCTACTGACATTCTGGTCCAGTAGCAATTGCTCACAAGCCATCCTTACAGGCAGATAGAGTATATCATACAACTTCTTTTTTCTGTCAAGTATTTTTTGAAATATGGGCATTCTGATAGAAAAAAATTAAGAAACAGGCTGCAGCAATTGTTGGACATTCACCAGGCGATTATAGAGCCCATTTTTCGCTAGCAAGGATGCGTGATCACCAGTTTCAACAATCCGTTTACCTTCGAGAACAACTATCTGGTCTGCATTTCGAATGGTGGACAGCCGGTGAGCAATCAAAATTACCGTTCTTCCAACCATTAATCGCTCCAAAGCCTGCTGAATTAATATTTCCGTTTCAGTATCCACTGCAGAGGTAGCTTCATCCAGCACAAGGATCGGGGCATCTTTCAATAATGCACGCGCAATGGAAATGCGCTGCTTTTGTCCTCCGGAAAGTTTTACACCCCGCTCACCAATCATGGTATCGTAGCCTTCCGGTAATTGCTGAATAAAATCATGAGCATTGGCTGTGATCGCAGCGGCAATCATCTCCTCTTCACTGGCATCCAGATTTCCAAACAAAAGATTATCCCTGACTGAGCCATGAAAGAGGAACACATCCTGTAAAACAATGCTGATTTGTTTACGCAGGTCTTCCAATGCAATCGAACGAATATCTATGCCATCCAGCGTGATCATGCCCTGACTGACATCATAAAAGCGTGGAATGAGACTCACCATCGTTGATTTTCCAACACCTGTCGGTCCAACCAATGCCACCACACTGCGAGCCGGAATATCCAAATTAATCCCCTCTAATACATTTTCGCCTTCATTATAGTGAAAATAGACATTGTGGAACTGAATATGTCCGTCTGATTGTCCTTTAATCGCAATTTTTTCAGCCTGGTAATCAAGCTCAGGTTCTTCCTGGAGTAGTTCCGTTACCCGGTCTGAGGCGGCCAGAGAATTTTGCACCGCTTCCCAGGCAGTGCTCAGGTTTCTTACTGGCTGGTAAAACAAATCCAGGTATAGGAAAAATGCTACTAAATCAGCAATCGGCAACCCACCCTGTACAACCAAACGTCCACCAAAATAAATTATCACCAATGTGCCCAGGGATGAGGTAAATTCCACAAATGGATGAAATGTTGCCATTAGTTTTAACGCTTTTAACAAAGATTGGCGATAATGTTCAACCCGGGTTCCCACCTGGTGCAAAGCATTCGATTCCTGAGTGAAGGCTTTGATCTCGCGAATACCGGAAATGTTGTCCTGAATAATGGCGTTTAATTCACCCAATTCTTTCTGACGAAAAACAAAAGCGGGACGAACTCGAACTGCATATACTCGTAAAGAGAAAATCACAAGTGGAATTGGTATGATAGACAGGAGGGTCAATTTCCAATTCATAATAAAAAGCACGGTGCCTACGCCAATAAAAGTCAGAATATTCACGATTAAATCCGGCACCGCATGAGCAATTAGCTGCTCAAACAAATCAGTATCATTAACAACCTGAGACATCATTTGCCCGGTTTGTTTATCTTCATAGAAACGTAAGCTCAGGCGCTGTAAATGGTTAAAAGCCAGCTTCCGTAAATCAGCTACTACTCCCCAGCCGGCAATATGAGCCATATAAGAGCGAATGAATTGAAGCCCCGCCCGAACCAGATAGACAACCAGAGCGACCACTGTCAATCTCGTAATCGTGGTGAAACTCTCCGGAGAAAGATTTGTGCTGGTTACAGTATTAATTAATGTACGAATGATCCATGGAATGAGTAATTGCGCGCCAACTAACAGGATCATACTGAGAATGGTCAGGATTAATGCAAAAGTATAATGACGGGCAAATTTAAACACAAAAGCCAATGATTTCATAAATTTTCCTTCCGCCCATCCCAGGTAGCGATGTGATTATACTATCAAAGCTTAGAAAATTTCGCATTTAATTTCAAGAAAATCCTTACAATTTTTAAATTCTCTGATATGATAGCCACCATTGGATGGTAAGAAAGCGTATTAAGCATGAAAAAAGGTCTCAGCTATATCTTCGCCGCTTACATTTTGTGGGGCTTCTTCCCAATCTTCTTCAAACTCCTGCAGACAGTTCCAGCGATTCAAATCATGACGCATCGCGTGACCTGGTCATTCGTTTTTCTTTTATTAATTGTCATTTATAGAAAAGAATTCAAGCAATTAGTAAAGTCGATCAATAAAAAGACACTTCTGACCTATGGATTAGCTGGAATATTGTTATCCTTAAATTGGCTTACATATATTTGGGGCATTAATGCTGGTTATGTAGTAGAAGCCGCCCTTGGATATTTTATCAATCCATTGGTGAGTGTGGTTTTAGGGGTAGTTTTTTTACATGAAAAATTACGTGGGTTACAATGGGTTCCGGTGGTATTGGCAACCATCGGTGTCATCTATCTGACGATTGAACATGGTACTCTTCCCTGGATTGCACTGGTACTGGCCTTTACTTTCGGCATTTATGGATTAATTAAAAAATTGGTGAAGCTTTCATCCGTTCATGGACTTACGATTGAGACTGGCGTGGTATTAATTCCAGCAGTTATTTATCTAATCTTCATGGAGACCAATGGGACCGGCGCTTTCATTCACGATGGCTGGCTGATCTCAATATTGTTGATGGTGTCTGGAGTGATTACTGCGATACCGCTCATTCTTTTTGCTGCCGGGGCAACCGTTGTACCTCTTTCTACCATTGGGATCATTCAATACATTATGCCTACCATGCAGTTCTTAATCGGTGTTTTTATCTATCATGAACCTTTCAATTCGGCTCAATTAATTGGTTATAGCCTGGTCTGGATCGCCTTAATATTTTTCACTATGGAAGATATCCTCCATCGCCGGCGTGTGAATCATATCCAGCAGAGTTTCGAAACAAGCAGGTAAAATCAATACGTATTAAACGGGTGCAACATGCCAATCCTGTAATTTTGCATGCCATCGGAAAGAGAAGCCGCCAACCTTCTTTATCAAAACCTGGGCTTCGAAAAAGTAGAAACCAAACTCTATCGCAAACTATTTAATTAAACCCTTCCATCTTTCCTTTTTACCCGCAGGATCACGATTTTAGTGGCGTGATTAAACGGATCCGTTGGAACAGGAGGTTCAGCTTCGATTGTGTTCGGATAACCGGTCACATCCAGTGGCACCGGGATAATTTCTTCAATACTCATGTAACCATCTTTACAAAGCCCCGTCAGCGTTTCAAGAAAATTTTCCCCGCTTAAATAAAGCGCATTGTTAACCACCACCAGAACTCCATAGTGGGCAACCAGTGGTTTCACTTTATTGATCAGCCTGTCTGGGTCTTTGAATAAATCCACCCGCCCGCCATCGGTGCTAGAAAAGAAAGGCGGATCAAGGATCACATAATCAAATAATTTCTGATCTTTCTTCAAGTTCCCGATCGTGCGATAAAAATCACCGCCGATTATCTTCATTTTCTCTGGAGGTAAGAGATTGATCTGAGTAGATCTCCTGGCGAGATCTAAAAATCGCCGGTTGAGATCAGTTTGAACAACCGTTTGCGCCCCTCCTGCCAGAGCTGCCACCCCCAAACTCCCCGTATAAGCAAAGGTATTTAATACCTTTTTTCCAGAAGAATGCTGGTGAAGCCAGGTTCGCAAATATCGGGTGTCAAGATAAAAACTGCAGTCCTGATTGATTCTTAAATCAATACAGTAGTTGATTCCTAATTCAGAAATTACCTCAGTGAGATTTTCACCAAAAATGATCTTCCCTTGTCGATTACTCATTTCCGTTGAATATCTATTTTTCAGCAAAACACATTTGATCCAGGGCAACCAAAGCAAATAGGCGTTCGCAATCATCTGAGCGTCAGATAACACATTTCCTGATTCGCGATTATGATAATTGAGCACCAGGGTACTTCCATAACACTCAATTACCCAATCCGGATCGCCCTCCCGAAACCCATTAAATAAACGTATGGCCGACCCGCCCGCATCGTCAATCAGGTTTTTGCGTTCTTGCAGAGCAATTTTCATTTTTTCAAGTGAACTAATCATGGGTCTTATTAACATTTTTTGCTGGTTAAATTGTCAGCTCAATTATAAGTTATCTCTCAAACGAATTAATTCAAAGTACAATTAAGAAAACAAAATTTGAAGACATGGTTTTCATAATTCCAAAGAAAATATTGATATAAATTGAAGCGTGAAAAATAATCAGATGGCTTTTTGTGAAATTGGAATATTTGCCCCCATTCATAGTGAGAATATCGGTACGCTATGGCGCTCAGCCTATCAGTTAGGTGCAGCCGGAATCTTTGTCATTGGAAAATCACGCAAGACCCAGGCGAGTGATACTGCCCGAGCCCGGCTGGCAATCCCTTTTCGCAATTACACCACCTGGGAGGACTTCGTCCAACATCGCCCGATCGGCGCTCAGTTAATCGCCATTGAGATGGGTGGCGAACCTTTGTCCCAATTCAAACACCCTGCCCAAGCAATCTACATTTTAGGCTCGGAAGCCAACGGGCTGCCCGGGTATGTGCAACAGCAATGTGACCACATCATTCAATTAGAAGCACTTCGGGATGCATCTTACAATGTGGCAGTCGCTGGAAGTATTGTCCTTTACCATCGTTTGATGAGTTTCACTGAGAGCCACTAATGAAATGGATCGGTCAGACCACTGTTTTATCCATTCGCCCATATCATCCGGATGATCGGGCAGGGTTGTTTAAGATTGCAGCGGATACTGCCTTCTTTGGGCAACCCATTGAATTCTATATGGAGGACCGCCGCATTTTTCTGGATGCTTTCTACGCCTATTACACCGATTATGAACCTGAATATTGCTGGGTGGCAACTGCCAATGATGCCGTAGTTGGGTTCCTCACCGGCTGTCTGGATACTGCCCATAGAGAAAAAATCGTCAGCCAGAAAATCAATCCAAAATTAATCCTGCGATTATTCACCGGTACCTATCAGGTCGGACCGAAAGCCAGACGATATATCTGGCGGGTGCTAAAATCTCAACGCCGGCATCTTTTCCCAACTGTTGATTTGAGCTTATATCCGGCGCATTTACATATTAATGTAGATGAAAAATGGCGCGGTTTTGGGATTGGAATTCGATTGATGAAGGTATATCTTGACCAGTTAACTTATCTCAAGGTTCCCGGTGTTCATTTGGGAACAACCAGTGAGAATGTTAGCGCCTGTGTTCTCTACGAAAAATTGGGCTTTCAATTAATCGATGAGCGACCCAGTATTTTATGGGAAGGTATTATTGACCATCCCGTACAAAATAGAGTCTATGCGCTCAAAATTGCTCCATAAATGTGTTAATTTGTCTGTCTGAATTTCTTCCATCAATCCCATCTATATACTATAATTTGTTCTCTGGTTTTATTTAAAACGAAAAGTAAATAATATTGAGGAAGTAAAAAATGGTTTCAGCCCCAAAATACCCATATCCATTTATTGATGAAGTGATTGTTACCGAAGAAGAAATTCATGAAAGAGTCAGCCTCCTGGGTAAAAGAATCTCAGAGGATTACAAAAACTCCGAAAAAATTTTGTTAATGGGGCTGCTACGCGGCAGTGTCATGTTCATGACCGACTTAATGCGCAAGATCCAAAGACCGCTAACCATCGACTTTATGCTGGTTTCTTCCTACGCAGGCACTTCCTCGCGTGGATTTGTGCGCATTGACTCTGACCATAAATCTAATATCCATGGTTGGGACGTGATCTTAATTGATGATATCGTCGATACTGGAAACACACTCTACACTGTACGGAAATTGTTACTGGACCGCAGCCCCAATAGCTTAAAGACTTGCGCGCTGCTGGACAAGGTTGATCGCCATCGCGTGGATGTACATATTGATTATCTTGGCTTTGCCATTCCTGATTATTTCGTGGTGGGTTACGGACTGGATCTGGATGAGAAAGGCCGCAATCTGCCTTATATCGCTTCCGTTGACCTGGCTCGCTATCAGGAATTGTATGGCGATCTGACTTAATCCTTAGAGTAATTTAGCCTTTTCCTTTATGCGAAGACATTGATCCAACAAAGTCTTCATCAATGGTTGATTTACCCAATTCTCGCGCCCGTGCTTCGATCGAGCGGCGTGCCATTCCCCGGGCAAATCCCGGTATTCGCTTAAGTCGCTCTTCAGCTTCTGGCGTCCAGAAAATTTCCACAGAGCTCTTTTCCTCCGACAGAACCGGGATATCGATGCTTTTTCGGGGCGGCTGAACGATTAGCAAATTTGTTTCAGCCAATTGGGCTAACTGGTGAGTATTTGAGCCGATCAAAGAACCGGGTTCGTAATGTAATCCATATTTACCCATTACAATCATTCCTGCATTCCGGCTTTGAGCATAATGATGTATCTGCGGAAAGACTTTTCCAGCCAGCACTTCCATTTTTATTTTTACACCCTGGTGTTCGGCTAAAAGAGCAGCTTTCTCCAGCCCTTCCCGGTATAATTTTTCCAGCCCACGATCAATAATCTCATCATGTAGTTTTTCCTGCGCAGGGAAATTAAATCGCTGTTGATCTTTTTCCGGCAAGGCATCCGCAATCACCTTGAATACACCCACATGGAAGAAAGGGTCATATACAGCCACAGCTTCAATATTTGCTTCCAATGTTTTTGCCAGTGCAATAGCAACCAAAAAAGCTGCATAACTGGCCTGGCTGCCATCAATTCCAACCACAATCGGCCGGCCTTTAAACGAAAAGGGCTGGCGTAACAGAAGAAGATCGGTGTTATGATCCGCCATCAAAACCCGCTCCGTTAGTGAACCTATTCGACTTTCCGGAACATGCCCATGCCCCAAAGCACCGATGATAACCAAATCTGGCTGGTGGTTTTTAATTTCTTCAATCAACCTGACATAATTCCTGCCTTCGGGAGCCAGACCCTGGATGGGAATATTTTTTTTCTGTGCCAATTTGACCAAAGGAGCCAGATAGGAATCTGAAATTAAAGCCATTCCATCACTGATCAGGCTCTCATGCGTGTTTCTCAAGTCATTTAATTGCTCTTCTGCTTGATACTGCTCCGGCAAACCGGGTTCCATTTCTTCAAAGCGGGTGCGATGTAATTCAGCTGCATAAACATGGCAACCAATAATTTGAGAAGCTGGGGTTTTTTCAGCCAGTGACAATGTCGCCTGAATAGCTAAATTGGACCAAAGCGAGCCATCCAGGGCTGTCATAATTTTTTGATACAAGTTTACCTCCGTGGAAATGGGGTTTTATCCCTGGCTTCAACAGGATAAAACAGATAGCCATAGGGATAATGAATCTGATGAATATGAAACGAATCTCTAGCAAACAATTCCCGAGCTGCCAATAAGAATCGAAAATACGGGTTTCCTTCTTGAATAATCTCAACCAACCCATTAAACTGGTAACTGGGAAATTTTGGCGCCTGACCAGTATATAATAAACTCGCTCTGGGATCACGAGTCAGGTTCTTGAATGATTGCCCTTCAAAAATTTCCAATCCCCCCAGAAGGCTTTCTTCAAAATGATCCGGATGTTCATAAAAAGATCGAATAGCCATTACACGATTATGAAAGGAAACTTCCCAGGGATCGTATGTGTTCACCCTGGCTGCATTTTCCAATAGTTCCGCGTAATAGGTTAATTTATCTTCTTTTGGTAACAGCCCAATACCTCGGGTGGTTAAATTTGCCGGAAAATTACCCACTCCATAAGTTACCATCACTGGCAAATGGGCAGGCATCATGCGCACAGCCTCTGCATTTTTTTGATGCATCAACTCAAAAGCAGCCAATCTTGCTTCTGATTGCCAGCTTAAAAAAAGTGGCGGCAAAGTAATTCTGGGGAAATCAATATTCTTCTGATTGATGTTTGCTTGAATGCTATCCTGGTTGATAATCAAGAGTTCCTGCCTTTCATTATTCATTTGTAATTAATTAACGCTTAACGAGTAATTTGCACCTTATCCAGAGGAATATCCAATAAAAAGCTGATTAGCGCTTTTATTTCTTCGTCCGTACCTTTATAGGGAGGCATGGGAATTCCTTTAACAGACGGATCGCCCAGGAAAGTTGCCAGATCTTGCGGGTCCGGATGGCGTTGTCTGGCTAAAGTTGGCGCATCCCCTGCAAGACCTGGATGACAGGCACCACAAATCTGGCTGTAGATTGTAGCCCCATCAGGCACTGAAGCTAATTCATAGTTGGGAGGTAATTTGATAATTTCATTCGTGCGGGTCATCACTTCACGAATGGAAAACTCTCCTCGTGACTTGGATCGGGTAACACCCATTAACCCGACCGCAATGATCACCGGGATCATTGCTGCTCCCAAATAAACAAACCCTGATCGTTTTTGGTCTTTTCTGCCAACAAAGAAAAGGAATACCCAGCCGACCAGGCCAGCAACAATTCCTAAAACCCAAATTAAGGTTAGATTCCCACCCATAATCATTTTTTGGGCTTCTTTTGGCATAACCAGAATCCTTAAAACGCCCAGGACAATCTGGATTTCCAAAGCTCTTAAGGCTAACTTGCCGCCAAATCGTACTGCAGCAGTGTAATCCTCTTTTTCAGCTCCTGTTGCTTTGTTGCGGCGGAAAACATTCAAAGCGATGATTAAAACACCCAGCAGGCTGATACCAGCTCCAGCTCGATGTAATAAAGAAACAACATAAGAAGGATTAAATACAGCCTGCCATACATTTCCTGTTATGGGCCATTGCCCGGGCGTAGAAAGAAAAGAAACGGCGGCTGAAAAGACAATAAACGGAATAAGCGGGAAAATAAAGGCGAATACGCCCCACAAACGGTGATTCTTCGTCATTGGTTCCCAGGTAAAGTAGTATGCAAACTGAAAACCCAGCCCAGCGATAAAGCATACTAATTGAGAAACCAAAAACCAAAAAAAGATATTAACAACCAGAGTCATCACGGGTGATCTGAGCCCAACCAATGCAACCACCACTGCACTGCCCAGAATACCCCCAACTGCTGCCAATTCAATCACAATTGTGAGCAGTTGTTTCCCAATTTTGCGTAAATAGGGCTTATTGTGTTTTAACCCAAATCCTTCCATCAGAAAAATTGTCAATGGGGCTAACCCGGCAATGCTGACTACCAAAAAATGCAGAATTGCAAATGTACCAATAAACCAACTACCTGCTGCTGGTGAAAAATTGAGTCCCATCATTTCCTCCTATTTTAAGCTTTCCAGAAAAGCAACCAGATGAGCTTTTTCAGCTTCCGTTCCTGTAAATGGCGGCATTCCAGCTGGTGGTGAAGATAGCAGTGCACTGATATTTTCAGCATCTCTGCGTGATCCGACGCCATCCAACGCTTTCACGGCTCCACCTACACCATTCAGACTATGACAACCCTTGCAAATTCCTTCCTCAAAAATGGTCTGGCCAATTGCCACGCTCGGTTCAACAGAGGTTTCTTCCTCAGTGATTGTTTTTTGATCTGTCATAAACCCCGGCAGCATTTTTGCCATCATCTGGTTCCCATAAATGACCCCGTAAACAAGGTAAGGTTTCCTGGCTCTTTCTCTGGTAAATCCCATAAAAGACGTAGTGGTCAGAATCAACAAAACTGAAACAATCAATCCAATTTTTCCCCAGCGCTGCAAACCTGCTTTTGGATTTTGGATTCCCAAAAAATAAACCAAAAATACAGCCAAACCAGCCAACAATAGTGCACCTACCCAAAAAACTGTTAGTGGACCAGCCAGGATCTTTGGGATGACACTGCCTTCCGGGGCTGCCACTCTGGTCGCTTTTTCAACTGAAGTCAGGTACCACAACCCGGGGAAAACCTGCAAAGCGGTTCCTACCAGGGCATATTTACTGGCATACTTTAATGACCATTGGGCATAGGCTTTGTCGTCTTCGCTTTTCGCCCGGGCATATTTCCACAAAGCATACACGATCATGAAGAAGCCGGTTATGGAAAACCCAGCCATTGCCCGATGAGTGAAACTGGGTAAAGAAGTAGGGTTAAACCAAGCATCGATAACTCTTTGAGTTTCCACCCACTTTCCAGGGGTCAACATAAAAGAAGCAAAGCCATTAATAATAAGACCACTGGACCAGGCGCCAAAAGCGCCAACAATCCCTATGGCAAGGTGTTTATTTGTGTGTTTGTGATTATCCCAGGTGTAACGGTAAATGGCTATTCCAATCGCTTCCAGTAAAAAAGCGAAAATTTCTAAAACCAGTGGCCAGAAGAAAATGGAAACACCCATGCTGAAAAACTTAGGAAAAAGACCCAGGTTTGTCATTACCAAACCAATTCCGCCAAATGCACCTATGCCTACCGTAACCAGAGCCATGGTGGAAAGATGTTTGGAAAAACGATCATAATATTCTTTTCCTGTTTTTTTGCCCAGCCATTCGCTAATGACCGCAATGACCGGGGCTCCCATAACGAAATTGACAAAAAAAGGAATATGCAACAATGCAATTAGAGCAATCATTCCACTTCTGCCAATTCCCGGAACATCAATTGGTGGCCAGTTCATATTTTTACCTCTCTATTTTAAAAAATTTTAGTTTTTTTGTTCACTTATCGTGATTGTGAAAAATATTACATTTATATTACAATAAAAATCTTTTAATGTCATCCAATATCAGACTTCTTTACTTCAATAAAATTAGCCTGATCTTATTATCTTTTTTATTAACATCGAAATTTCTAAATTAATAAGTGGTTATTTAGGTTGCCAGGTTTGAACCCGATTTCGGCCTAATTGTTTGGCTTCATACATCGCTTTATCACATTCATCAATGAGATGATCAACTGAAAGCGATGAAAATCGAAAACAGGTGACCCCCAAACTAATGGTTATAAATGTTTGTGCAGTAATCAGCAGAAATGGAAATTCAGCAGTAATCTTTCTTAACCGTTCAGCCACAAACGCGGCATCATTCAAATTTGTTTCTGGAAGAAGAATAATGAACTCCTCCCCGCCAAAGCGGGCAAAAATATCAGTTTGCCGTAATTCTTCCTGCGCTCTTTTAACAAATTGGACCAGAATTTGATCCCCTGCTAAATGGCCAAAATGATCATTCACATTCTTAAAATGGTCAATATCAATCAAGATAAAGGATAAGGGGCTTTGGTAGCGCTTACTTCTCACAAATTCTTTTTGAGCCAGTTCATAGAAATAACGACGGTTATAAATTCCGGTTAAAGTATCTGTCATTGCCAATTGTTGAGTCTTTTCAAATAATTTGGCATTCTCTATCACCACTGCAGCACTATTTGCAAAACTTAATGCCAGATTGGCATCTTCCTGGGTATAAGCAGAATATTTATAACTATTAATGGTTAAAAGGCCAATAAATTCATCCCTCCGAATGAGAGGAACACCCATCCAGCCTTTTACATGATCAGACCCTTCCCAGCGAATGAAACGTGGGTCATCCTGTGCATCATTTAATATGATTGGTGTTTTGAGATACTGTATTTGCCGTAACAATTCGTTATTGGCAGGTAACGTCCGATTAATTAAACGAGAAGTATTATCAAAACCTCTGGCAGCTACTACTTTAAACACGTCCTGTTCTTTTAAGAACAGCGTTGCGCTATCAAAATTCAAGACAGTTTTTAATGAAACCAGAATTCTTCTTAAAACTTGAGAGAGCGCCAATTCGGAGGAAATTTCTTCCAGGGCTTGCTTTAATGCCTGCGTATGGATCACTGCTTTTTGCAGCCCTTTTTCAGATTTGATTCGCTCAGTTACATCGAAAATATATCCTTCCAGGGCGATTATTTCATTATTTTTGTCTAAAATACCATGCCCTTTTTCCCATACCCATTTTTCAGTTTGATCTGCGGTTTGAATACGGTAGGTAATATCGAAAAACTGGCCCTGGGTGATGGCAGCTTGTATCTTTTCTCGAACCATTTTCCGATCTGAAGGAATTATTAATTCTTCGTAAGCAATTTTTTTGTTTCCAAGTAAATCTACCAGAGGATAACCGGTTAATTCCTCTCCCTCATTACTTATAAATTCCATTGTCCAGAATTCATCATTTTTACATCGATAGACCATGCAAGGTAAATTCTCTAACAGGGTTGTTAATTGCCGTTGATTTTCAATTAACTGAATTTGTGTTTCTTTCTGTTCGGTGATATCAACAAAAATATTCAACAGGTATTCATCCGTAATTTTTATATAATTCGCCAGCACCCAGCGTTGTTTTCTGATGGTTGTCAGCTCAAAATTTGTTTCGTAGCGTTTGTTAATTCCGGTTTCAAAGCAATCGTAAAACCTTGAAACTATTTCAGGTTGATCTTTGAAAAATTCTTCGACACTCTTCCCAACCCACTCAATTATTCTGCCTTCACTAAACATTTCCGCAAAATAATTGTAACGATCTAATAAAATTTTCCCAGCGGATGTTCTTTTCCAAAGCAAGGCTGGATCCTGAACACCTCGAAATACCGATAGGAATAACTCAAATTCTTTTTCAGGAGCATTCTTTTTTAAGGAAGTTTTTGATACGTCCAGCCCTGATATTAAAACACCGAGAATTTCTTCCTGAGCATCCCGGACTGGAATCACTTTGTATTCATAACTTAAATCATTTTCTTCAACCTTTTGAAATTGGATTAAGAAAGTTGAGGTTCTCCCTGAAAAACCAATTTTTATGTGAGACAAAAAAATATTTAGTTTTTCAGTATCTTTGATCATTTCCAAAAATGATTCGCCGGTTTCAATTGGCTTTTTGATCAGGCGCAACGCAAGTAAATTTGCCGCTTGATTAAAAACACGGATGCGATAATCCTGGTCAATAAAGGTCAAAGGGTTTTCAAGATGATTTAAAATAATTTCCGAAATATTTTTCGTACTTCGTAAAGGTTCCCAGGGTTCGTTAAAAATAAGTAGCCACTTTGTGTTCCAATGGTATGTAAAACTTAATCGAAAACTTTGGTTATATTGTTTTTTAAGCAGAAAAAGATGAACGATCTTGTTTTGTACTTCATGGTCAATTTTTTGTTTGATTTCCATCCAATCGGAGAACCAATCCTGGATCTCTATTTGATGTGTTTCCGACCGGTCTATTTCCATTAAATGAATAAAACTTTGGTTCCCATAGAGAATAGAGCCTTCTTCATCCAGGATCACAATCTTCTCGGCAACAATGTCAAAAAAAGGAAAGAGAGATTCGAGCTGTTCATCAAATGGTGCTAAGTTTTCTTCACCCATTAAAAAATATTATATATGAGATTTGCATCAATCCAAATTTTTTTTGTTTCGAAATTCTACAGATATTTTTAGATCATCTTTTTTCCTGTAAAATAATCAAATGAGCTCTCTATCTGGGAAAAGCAGAAAAAACCTGACTCAAATTCTTGGTTGGAATCAGACCAGTTATTTCATCATTAGCTCGTTTATCCTCCTATTATTTATTATTGGGTATGTTTGGTGGCCACTTTTGGAAGAATACATCGCTTCCTACGATCCGGATTTACCTTTCTGGATTCAATTCGATTGGTTGTTACTTGCGATTTTTGTGGCGATGTCTTTATTAATCATGGCTAAAGCTGACTTAAAAACAGACAGTATCATCGTCCTGGTCGGCCTTGCTGGGGGATTGGTAATCGAAAGTTGGGGGACACAAACATCGCTATGGGCCTACTACACCAGTGAAAGACCACCCTTATGGATTATTCCAGCCTGGCCAATTGCCAGTCTTTCTATCGATCGGCTATTTCGGATTTTGGTTCACCAAACTCAAAAAGCTCCTGAGAAAATTATTCAAATCCTTTATTGGTTAATTTTTGGCGGATTTTTTATCTTAATGATATTTTTTGTCAGCCCGACATTTGATAAATCACTGACCAGCATGGCGATATTTCTATGCGCATTCCTCATCCTAACCCCCGTTAATCACCGAGCTATGTTGCTGACATTTATTGCCGGCAGCAGTCTGGGTTATTTTTTGGAATTATGGGGAACCACTAGAGAATGCTGGACGTATTACACCTTCCAGACGCCGCCTTTCTTCGCTGTTCTAGCACACGGAATGGCAGCTGTGGCTTTCTGGCGGGTGGCTCAATTGTTCCAAATATTTAAACCAAAAATAGCTGCTATTTCAAAGAGATTATTTCATCTTCCGGAAAATAAAAGCACAGTTTAAAAAAACTGTACTTTTATTAAATGGAGGGGAGACAATTTTCAGTTTATTCTTTGAATTCACCTTCAATATAAGGCGGCTCCACCGGCATGATAATCCAGAGGATTACATAGATTAAAAGACCATGACCCCCAAACATAAGTAACAGGATAAAAATCAAACGAACGATAACCAGATCTAGTTGAAGGTATTCAGCCAGCCCAGCGCAGACCCCGGCAATCATTTGTTCCTTTGGCTTTCGGTAAAGTTTTTTTGTTGTCATTTTTTTGCACTCCTTCACTTTCATATACGTCTATCGTTTAAAAAAGTTGCATATATTTTAGAAAAAAAGAGAACTTTTCTTGCAGGAATGGGTTTCTACCATTGTTATCAATTTATAAATAATCTTTCTGAAAAAATATTTGGAGAGTTCGTATGTCAGAAAAAAAATTTACCCACTACCTCATGTTTGGTTTATTGTATTTCACACAAGGAACAATTCTTAGCTACTTTACCGCTCTGAATGCTCTTTATTTATTGAAGTATGTGGTCGATATGACCCGGATTGGCATCATGGGCACCATTGCTCTAATCCCCTTTGTGATTAAAGTGTTTTTAGGTATGCTCAGCGATAAAGTAAACTTATTCGGTCTCGGAAATCGAAAACCTTATATTGTTATCGGGTTAATTGTTCAAATTCTTTGTTTGCTCTTTGTGCCGTTGGTCAATCCTGGCACATCATTCTGGATGTACGTTGCCATTGCTTTCCTTCTTCAAATGGGGATGGCCTTGTACGATACCTGTACAGATGGGTTGGCTCTGGATACAACCCCCATCTCTGAAAAAGGTACCATTCAGGGCTTCATGGTCGGCGGAAGAGCAGTGGGCGTCATCGTGACTGCTTCTTTGGTTGGATTATTAGCAGAAAATGTTTCCTGGAGCGCTGTATTTTGGTGTCTGGCGCTTCTTACCCTGCCACCCTTCTTCTTTTTGAAAACAGTCAGCGAACCTCCAAAAGCACAGGAACGCACCTTTGACTGGAAAGCTTTTTCAGCTTTTAAACAGGTTCGTGTAATCGCCTTGGCGCTGGTTGGCTTTGTCTTTTTTCTGATCATTATAGGGGTTAACCAAATCATGAATCCTTATCTCCAGGAATCTTTTAATATCAGCCTGAGCATGGCAGGCTTTTTTACGACCATCTGGGGAATTGGCGTTGTTTTAGGGAGCGTCGCTGGTGGTTCACTAATCACGAAATTAGGCAATCAAAAAGCAGTTTGGGGCGCAATTTTGATCGCCATCGTGTCAATTTTAGGATTGGCAGCCATTAATCAATTATCTTTTGCTTGGTTTTTAGTTGCATTATTTGGTGTTTGTTACGGAACTTACCAAACTGTTTATTTTGCATTAGCCATGGAATACACCGACCCCCGCATTGCTGCAACCATGTTTTCCATTTTGATGGCGGTAACCAATATTGGGCAAGGAGTCGGCTTAGGCTTAAGCGGTTTCTTTGCTGATTCGTTTGGGTACAAAACGACTTTCATTATCCTAGCGTTTTTAAACCTTGTTGTCTTGCCTTTTCTACCCCTGGTTTTTGGCAAAAACAGAAAGAAATCATCTGTACAGACAGCTAATATTTAAAGGTATTCTGAAATCACCCCGGTACCAATAAGGCAACCTCTACCAGGGTGCGATAAGCGTGTTTTTGAAAAAGATCAAATTCCCGGGTCATTTTTGAGGGGATTAATACTGAATATTTAACCCCAGCCTCAGCCGCTAATGTGTGCATCTCCTGTAATAGAGCATTGCTAATCCCTTTGCGTCGATAATTGGTGTGGGTGTAAATATCTGCCAGAAAGGCGAATTTTTCCTGCAGGATGATCATTTGCGCCTTAGCACAGACTTCATCCTTGTAAAACGCCATCAAATTATGAATGGCAGGGTTTTCTAACCCCTTCGTGCTGGATAGATTATCCGGACCAATAGAATTGACCATGGAAACTTCTTGCAGAGTGGTAATTTTTTTTATCTTTACCCCCGGCGGTACAAATCTTTTCTCATTTGGAGAAATTTTCTTAATCATTAGAATATTATTCCAGGCATGCAAATAACCCAGTTGCCGATAGGCTGGAATTAATTGATTCAGGTTTTCTGAAAAAATATAAAGAACATGCTCTTCAACTGCTTTTTCAAAAGATGAAAAAACCTGATCTTTAACCAAAGATGGTGAATGGTTTCCAGCAAAAAATTCAAACTGGTAAGAAAATCCTCTTGGCCAGGGTTGAACTAAAACTTGTGGATATTGGATACCAATGACATATTCTTGTTTGATAATCTTGGCATTGTTTTCGATTTTCGATTTGAAAGTAATGCCATCGATATATGCTTTAACCCCAGGTAATAAATCCATATGTTTTTTTCGATTCGGAAAGTTAGATTTTTACACGACCCCAACCCCAATAATGTGCCCGGACTAAATCATGTTTACCATCATGTGATATTTCTTTCGTTGTAAAATTATCAGGCGGAAGCCCGGATACAGAAGCTTTGACCTGATAAACCACATATTGTGTGCGCAATCCGGGATAAGATTGAGAGTGGCGATAGCGAACACAAGGCTCGCATCTTTCTGTTTCAATCTGAATATTTTCCTGAGCCACCTCCAATTCTTCTACCAGACAACGAATAGCTGTCATAAAACAGTCTTCGCCTGGCTTCATTTTCTCGCTAGGTGGCGCATGTCTTTGTCGTTTTCTCTGATCCTCCAATTCCTGTCCTAATTCTAGAAGAAATTTATCTCCTTTTGGTACCAATACCTGGACGACCTGGACAACCCGCAAAGGAGGTGTGATTTGGATATAGCTTTCTCCGGTAACGATTTCCTGAAATAAATGTTCAACAGATTTCGCCTGGTTACTGTTCCAAACTGCAAGATTGATAGAATTGGTTATCAGCCAATTTTCTAATTCAGTTATGGAGGAGAAGTCTGCGTATTGTTTTTTCATTACTTGCCAGCTATTTCCAGATCCTTTTATCGATCAACGTAAATCGAGCGAATTAAAACTTTAAAACTTCTTTCTATTAAATATTTTACAGGAATTTAAGAATTAGGCACTTTTATTTATCAGCTTTTTTGTACAGACAAGGTCAATTTTGAAAATTATTCGATATAATTAGTAGAAGATCATCTTTTATGGAGAAATAAGTGTCATCCAATTTACTTCCTGGAGAAAATCGAAACACGCTGCGCATGACATGGAAGCGATCTGTTGATATTCTTACCCCTATCAAACGTCCTGCTCAATCGATTAACGTAAGTTCTGCGGGAATTTTACTTACCACCATGCCAGAAGATCGGCTTAAATTGGGGCAGGAAATTTCTATGTCAATTCCTCATGCGATTACAAAAGCAATTACCATTGTAAAAGGGGAAATTGTTCGTATCCATCCGGATGGTGACAGTCTTCAAATTGCAGTAAGCCTGAATAGCTGAGTCTTTTACGGGTAGCTACCCTTCCTGTACATTCACCCAGGGATAAATTTCAGTTCCCTTTGCTTCTTCCCGGATTTTAGGATCATCAGAATAAAAACCTCTTTTTTCCGGAGGAATTAAGTTCGCTATTTTATTCATGATTTCATGCCCGATATCATCCAATTTTTCGCGGTCAGTCCGGCTTTTGACATCAATCTGATAGGGTCCGAATAGTTCGCCAACATTCACTGTCACTTTGGGTCGTTGAAATTTTCTGATTTTTTGAAAGAAAGTATCAAATCCAATTAATCCAATCGGTAGGATCGGTGCGCCGGTTTTTGCTGTTAAAAATGCCACCCCTGGGCGCGCTGGCCGTAAAACAGTAGCCCAGTTTCCTCCTTCCGGGAAGATGACCAAAATTCCTTTTTTGGATAGAATTGCTTCTGAATAAACAAAAGTATCTCTGGAAACTGATCCTCGAAACACAGGGACAATTCCCCACATATGCCGCAGCCAGTTTACCGTGCCTGGCGCATTCGGCGTCTGTGTTCCGCCCAGAAATTCGATTTTCCAGGAGAAAATCTTTATCATAGCCAGCGGGTCCAAAAAACCAAAGTGATTCCCCACTACCAGCAGCGGACCAGTTCTCGGCAGATTTTCTTTCCCAACAATCTCAAATTCGCACAGAATGAAGAATGCCAGTTTTATCAGGCTTCTCAAAATTGTTCTTATAAACCGCTTTCTCGGATATGGATATTTTTCTGGATCCGTTTTCATAAGCATTCCTCAGAAGTAGTAAAAATGGGTAAAAAAGAACCTGCTGACCCCAAAATTATAGCTTAAAATTTTAAGTCAAAAATTACAAGCTTTTTTAAATTAGTCTTTATAGACAGATTGCTTTTCATTCAGGAATGGCTACTATAATTAATAACGATCATTGATTGAAATAAATGTAATTCATAACAGTCACTTCGCAGAAAAATTGATCGAAATTTCAAGATTGGAGGTTATGATGCTGCAAATCACATTGTCGGATAAAGAAAAAATAATCCTCAAAGATTTACTACAATGTTGTCTCGCCGAGCTAAGAGATGAAATCCACCATACAGATGATATGGAGTACAAAGACATGCTTAAAAACCGCAGAAACGTGGTGCAAAAAATCCTGCAAGAAGTAGCCGGAAATAAAGATTTATCACAGCCAGTTTGTAAATAATACTTCGCTTTGAGGAAAGGTTTTTTTTTAGGAATAATTTTATTTATGCATTAAGGTTGAAGAAATGAAACGTTGTGCCTGGGCATCGAGCGAAATTTCAATCAAATATCATGACGAAGAATGGGGTGTCCCTATCCAAGCTGATCAGAAACTTTTCGAGTTTCTGATTTTAGAAGGTGCTCAGGCAGGTTTAAATTGGGAAATCATCCTCAAAAAAAGAACTGCTTATATCCAGGCATTTGCTGAATTTGATCCTGCAAAAGTGGCTGCTTTTGATACTGACAAATTGAATGAACTGATCAACAACTCTGGTATCATTCGAAATCGGAGAAAAATTGCGGCTGCTGTTGAAAACGCCAAGGCGTTCATTAAAATACAAAAGGAATTTGGAAGTTTTAATCACTATATTTGGAGATTCGTAGATGGCAAACCCATCCAGAATCACTTCCAATCGATTTTGAACATCCCCACCGAAACAGAATTGTCCCGAGCAATTAGCCATGATTTAAAAAAGCGTGGGATGAAATTCGTAGGCCCAACCATCATCTATTCTTTTATGCAAGCGGTTGGAATGGTGAACGATCATCTTATTGATTGTTTTCGTTTTGAAGAAATTTTTCGAATGGGATGACTTTGTTAAAAATCATTGCAGTTATGAAAGGATAAGTGTTAATGGATTTTGATCTTTTTAAAAAATATTTATTCAATTTACCTGAATCTCGCCTGGAATTTCCCCAGGGACCAGACACAATGGTTTTTAAAATTATGGGGAACTCCTTTGTTTACATATCCTGGCAATCAAATCCCATCTTTGTAACCATGAAATGTGACCCCATCAAAGCGATTGAAATCCGGAAACAATATCCAGGAGTAATGCCTGGGCATCATATGAATCAAGCTCATTGGAACACCATTTACCTGAATAATAGCTACATTCCGGATGATTTGTTTTTACAATGGGCTCATGATTCCTACGAGTTAGTGATCAATGAATTGCCAGGTTTTAAAAAGAAGTGGGTCTTGAAAAAAATTGCCAAAGCTAATGAGTAAAAGGATCACCTATCGGGATATGGTGTTTGAGATCGTCAGACAAATTCCATCCGGGCAGGTCGCTACTTATGGGCAGATATCAAAAATGATTCCTGGTTGCACTGCGCGAATGGTAGGATACGCACTGGCATCATTACCCAATCAATCAGATGTCCCCTGGCAAAGGGTTATCAATTCTAAGGGAAAGATTAGCCCGCATGGAGCCGGATATGGTTCAGCTATGCAAAGATTATTGTTGGAAGAGGAAGGGATCGTTTTTGATCTTGATAACCGCATTAATATGGAAATTTTTGGATGGCAAGGTTATTAACCATAAAGAATCATTGTCTGGTGTTAACCGACCTTAACCCGTCAGGATTAAAATAAAAATCCGATTGAAACCTGGGTAAATTTTCTTTATACTAATCATAGGCGCTGAACGAAGTTACTGATAACAGCTCATAGGTAATTTGACTTATCCAAAAAAACCTCACCAATAAAGAAAATTCCTTTTTCTGGAAAGTAAATGCAAGCTCAATGAATATCAACGATTTTTCTGAAGTAAAAATTGAAGTTTATCTCCCGGAAGCAAACCTGGCTCAATTGCAATCAGCTCTGCACCAGGCTGGGGCTGGCATTGTTGGAAATTATGATAACGTTTTTGCCACGACAAAAGTTACCGGTCATTGGAGACCCTTGGAAGGAGCCAATCCCGCTATTGGAACGATCGGTGAAATCGAAACTGCCCCAGAAATTAAGCTGGAAATAAATTGTAAACGCGAATTGATCTCCGAAGTATTGAAAGCTATTCGTGCCAATCATCCTTACGAAGAACCATTGATCCGGGTCATCCCCATCCTGAATAAGTTTTTTGAATAGAGAAAAGGAAAATCTGATGGAACAGGAAAATTTCCGTCTTCCCCTTAAGTACATGAACAAAGCGATGGTATTTATGTGGAAATTAGGTCTGGCGGATTGGTTGAACATCTGGCCGCAGGTGTTTGGTCGCTTTGTAGTGATTACCCATGTTGGACGGAAAACCGGAAAAATTTACCATAATATGGTCAATTATGCTGATCTGGATGGTGAAATTTATTGTGCAGCCGGATTCGGGACACAAACAGATTGGTATAAAAATATCAAGGCCAATTATTTCTATATTTCTGGCTTTAGCCCTTATTAAAAAAGGAAAGAAGAAGTAAGAAAATGCTTCGTTCTCAGTTGTTAGACACAATTTCTGCTTATATTCTGGCAAAAAAATTAGATCACCCTACATTGGTAGCCATTGATGGGATGGATAATTCCGGAAAAACCATATTAGCCAAAGAATTGTTATTCCCATTACGAAAAAGCAAGCGCCAGATCATTCATGTTTCGATTGACGATTTCTCACAGCCGAAAAAATACCGGAATCGCAGGGGTGATTTTTCCCCTGAGGGTTATTATTATGATTCCTTTGATTTAGATGCTGTGATTAAGTACGTTCTGGAGCCTTTAAGTCAGGCAGGATCAAGACAATTTTATCGCCAGTTAGTTGATATCATAAAAGATCACGGAGCGAATGCCCTGTACGAAACGGCCAGTGAGAATGCGATTCTCCTTTTCGATGGAATATTTTTACAAAGGCAGGAACTTGATCCGTTTTGGGATATTCGAATATTTATTGAAATTGATACCAGTATAGGTTTACAAAGAGCTTTCAACCAGGAATTTCAAAAATATCAATCTTTTGACCTGATCCAGAAAAAATTTGAACAAAGAAATTTCCCAGCTTTTCAGATCTATCTAAAACGATGTCGTCCGTATGAAAGGGCTGATGTTCTCATTGAAAATAGTGATTGGAAAAACCCAACCCTAACCTTTCAAAAACAAGTTGCCTGATAAGAAGTTTCGAATAATTTTCCGTAAATTTATTAAATAAAGTCCCTATCCGATTACATACTATCATATTAGAATTGATAAGCAATTATTTAATTCTTTTCGATCAAAGAAAAGGGGCATAGGAAAATGGACAAACCTTTAAACAGGGTCTATTTGTTAATATTCGTTCTCTTTCTGATTTCAGCCTGTGCTTTGCCAATCACCAAATCGGTCAGTCCACAGGCAACGGCTGAATTAACCAATACGCCACCGAAACCTCCTGCCAATGACCTCTTTCCTTTCAAAAGTCTTGGCTGTCAATGGCTATCGGAAACGAATGCAATTTGCCCGGAAGACAGCATTCCTCATAAAATGGGGTGTGACACCTTATCCAGACCTTCTGAACTTGTCAATTTATTATCTCCGGATAGCCAGTTTGTGAATTGCTCATACACCGCCAATAACCAACCACCGAATGAGGAACCCGAACCAAGAGGTCTTTACAAAATTGGTTGTATTTCTCCGGGGGTTCAGAGACTGCTCACATACCATCAGGGCGATTATTTGTTAATTCGCGATCTGGAAGAATTACAGACACACTTTACCCCGGTAAATTCCGCAGAGAAAGCCTTGGGATACGTTATTGTAGCTACCGGTTTTAATCCAATTTATCACTTTGATGAGATGCAGGATTACCGAATTTTTGTGGATAAATTGCAAAGTACCAGCATTCAACCTGTCGATGATGGGTTTGTTATCAATCTTTTCAGTAAACAAATATGCGGTTGCGGACCGCACACGACTTTTATGGAAGAAGTAAAAGTGACATTTGATGGGGAAATTCAAAAATTAAACCAGACACCTGTTTTTGAAGACCCCGCTGAAGACGGTTTGTGTGTTGATTAATCAGCTATATCCATAAGTTTTATTTTCCAAAGAGGGTTTCTGCTTTTCTCCACCACACCATTTCTCTGGTATAAATATTGCACCAATGATTAAAAACCTTCTTTTAATAGTGGATGATCGATGAGCGCACAAACGAACCTATCAAAATTTCAAGCCTGGATTCTGGGATCCCGCCCAAAAACTTTGCCCGCCGCAGCAGCTCCTGTGATCGTTGGCAGTGCGGTGGCTTTCGCGGAACATGGGTTTCGATTTTGGCCGGCTCTGGCAGCATTAATCGGCTCACTGATGCTGCAAATTGGCGCAAATCTGGCGAACGATGTCTTTGATTTCGAAAAAGGCGCCGATCAGCACGGTCGTTTGGGACCTTTGCGTGTAACTCAGGCAAGGTTACTATCTCCCAGAGAAGTGAAAACAGGCATGTGGATAACATTTGCCATTGCTGCGATTTGTGGGATTTATATGGCGGTTGTGTCCAGTTGGGTCATTTTATTAATCGGAGTTTTGGCTGTGATAGCCGCCATTGCTTACACCGGAGGACCATTTCCTTATGGCTATCGTGGTTTGGGTGAACTCTTTGTTTTTATTTTCTTCGGTGTTGCTGCTGTTTGCGGCACTTATTATGCACAGACAAAAACGGTCAGTCAGTTAGCCTGGCTGGCGAGTTTACCCGTTGGATTGCTGATTGTGGCTATTCTGGTGGTCAATAATGTGCGCGATTATGAAAGTGACAAAGCAGCGAATAAGCGTACATTAGCGGTCAAATTTGGCCTCGAATGGGCGCAAAAAGAATTTATCGTAGTCACGACCCTGGCTTTTATCGTGGTAACTCTCATGAGTATTAGTAAAATCGCTAGCCCATGGGTTTTGTTGACCTGGTTAAGCGTACCCCTGGTTTTCTCAATCAGCAATTCAGTCCTGAAGGAACGTGGCAAAATTCTAAATAAAACCCTGGCGGAAACAGGCCGGCTCACTTTATTATTCAGTCTTTTGTTTGCAATTGGGCTGATGCTCTCCGTTTATCTGCCCCTATAAACATCATTATTTTTCCGGGTTTGCTGGCTTCAAACGCAGTCTTTTTGAAAATTCCCAAATGATCGAAACGGGAAAGTAATAAAAAACAAAAAGCACCGCCAGCCCTATACGACTGGAATCAATCCATCCAATAATAGAAAACAGGATAAAACCAAAAATGATCTTGATCACATTGCTATACGCGCGTGTATAGTGGGTTTGGTCTTCCTGTAAAAAGATTTTCTGAAACCAATACAATGATCCAATTAATGAGATTAAAACCACTAGCCAATAATTCGACATGCTTATCTGAATGAAATAAAAAAAATTAGAAATTAAATGAGAGGGGTGATTAATCAATGGAAAGAATTCATTCAGGAAAAGCGATAAAAGAAAATGAAATAAACCAAAGTGGATGGTAAAGAAAATTAATTGAATTACTACTTCAATAGCCTGAAAGAAAAAAATGGAATTCGACAGACACTTGGAGCCAAAAACAGGTTCTCCCAGCTCGGCTTTTCTGGATTCGAGTTCCGTTCTGTTTATTTTTGGAAGAATCCCCGCCAACAAAAAATAATAACCAGACACAAGGCTGGTGATCCAGAGACTCCAGAACAGGTCAGCCATTTTCCATCCGCCAGTAATAGCAATTAACGCGATGGCTGAAAAACAAACCAGCGAAATGACAAGCTGCAACTTCAAAGGGATTTCAATTTTATTCACTGCGCTGGTAATTAGGAGCTTCCCGTGTAATCGTAATATCGTGCGGATGAGATTCAATTAATCCGGCATTGGTGATCCGCACCATTTTGGTGCGGGTGCGCAGATCTTCCAAATTGGCTGCGCCAGCGTATCCCATACCGGAACGTAACCCGCCGACCAATTGGAAAATGAAATCACTTAACGGTCCTTTATAAGCCACCATTCCTTCTACACCTTCCGGAACCAGTTTGCCACTACCGGCCTGCCCAGAACCATAGCGATCTTTTCCATATCCCTGCATAGCTCCCATTGAACCCATCCCGCGATAAGCTTTGAACTGGCGGCCTTCATAAAGGATATCTTCTCCAGGGGATTCACTTAAACCAGCCAGCAAACTGCCCAGCATGACAGTGTCCGCACCGGCAACAATAGCCTTGACAATATCGCCGCTAAACTTAACCCCGCCATCTGCAATGACTGGGATTCCTTTTTCACTGGCAACTTTGACACAGCGGTAAATCGCACTTAATTGTGGCATTCCAGCACCGGAGACTACCCGCGTGGTACAGATTGACCCCGCACCTACACCGACTTTAATCGCATCCGCCCCAGCATCAACCAGAGCCTGGGCGCCTTCTTCCGTGACCACGTTCCCCGCAATCACTGCCAGTTCCGGCCGCATCGTCTTAATTCTGCGGATAGCTTCAATAACGCCGGAAGTATGGCCATGCGCCGTATCGATCACAACCACATCCAGGTTTTTGGCTGTCATAGCTTCTACCCGCGTTTCCAGATCAGCACCTACTCCTACGGCCGCCCCCACCAACAGCCGCCCGGAAGAATCCTTGGCAGCGTTAGGATACTGTAGTTTCTTCTGAATATCCTTGACCGTGATCAGCCCTTTTAATCGCCCATCTTTATCCACCAACGGTAATTTTTCAATTCGATATTTTTGCAGGATCCCTTTCGCCTGATCCAGAGTCGTGCCCAGTTCTGCAGTGATCAGACGCTCGTGAGTCATAAAATCACGCACCGGACGGCTCAAATCCTCCGGTTCGGTAAAGCGAATATCCCGGTTGGTGAGAATACCGACCAGCTTATCTGCGACTGGATCAAGAATGGGCACACCACTAATGTGAAAACGCTCCATAATTGCAGAAGCATCCGCCAGTGTGGCATCGGGAGGTAGCGTAATCGGATCAGAGATCATACCTGATTCTGATCGTTTGACGATTTCCACCTCACGCGCCTGCTCTTCAGCCGACAGGTTGCGATGAATGATCCCAATGCCCCCTTCGCGCGCCAGGGCAATCGCCAAGCGTGATTCAGTGACCGTATCCATGGCGGCTGACAATAAGGGGATATTCAATTGAATATCACGGGTCAATCTGGCATGGACGTCTACCTGAGCAGGTAAAACCTGGCTGAATCCGGGTTCAATCAGAACATCATCAAAAGTGAGGGAATCGATTTGAGTAAATAATTTTTCGTTCATTTTGTCTCCATTTTCAGTGATCCACCTGTCGGTAAGGTTCTATCCTCTCATTATAAAAAGGTTTCGGATTTAACCCAAGGTTGGTTTTATTGAGTTCATAGGAATAATTTTTTAGTTAATAAGGGTTTTATTTAAGTTGATTTCTGATGGTAGTAACCAAACTTAAGGCTCTTTGTCTGGCAAACCCGGTGTACGAGGATAAATCTGTGAGTTGTTCAATCTCTGCCACCGAGACCCATTGCGTTATTTTATTCTCCTGAAGAAGGTTACTCACCAAAGGATTCGGTGCGCCTGATTGAACTTCCTGCCAGGCGGATAAAGCCAGTTGGCGCAGGACTTCATGCATTTCCTGCCGATTAGCGCCTCTTTTCCCGGCCAGCATCATAATTCTTTCCGTCATCGCAAAAGGCGCGTATTTCTCTAAATTTCGTTGAATTGCGGAATGATTAATGGTGACCTGCTGAATGAGGCGTAAACTCACCTGCAGAATTTCATCTACCAGCAAGAATGCTTCCGGAAAAATCGTACGCCGGTTGGCACTGTCATCCAGGGTTCGTTCCAGCAGGGAATTGGCTGCATTTCCCCAGGCAATTTGTGGATAAGCAGAAAGCTGCCGGGCCAGAGAGTCGATCTTTTCTGCATTGATCGGGTTGCGCTTAAAGGGCATCGCCGATGACCCCACCTGGTGTTTGCCAAATGGTTCGCTTAGTTCGCCAATGGGTGGGCTTTGCAAAAATCTCAGATCGAATGCGAATTTCGCCAGGGTTGCACCTAAATCTGCTAACCCATTCAACACAGAAATATCCTGCCGGCGGGGATAAGTCTGATGAGCGATTCTGAAAAAATTGAGATTCAAAATCTCACTCAGGCGCTTTTCAAAGGCGTCCAAATGTTCTCCGCCCAGTAAATCTCCATAGGCTGCTGCAGTCCCAACCGCGCCTTTGAAGCCCTTCCCCTGAATAGTATCTTTAATCCAGCTAAGATGCTGCCATCCCGCTAACAGGTCCTGGGCATAAAACGCGAAGCGATAACCCAGCAAAGAAGGTTCGGCTGGCTGCAAATGCGTAAAAGCCATAATGGGGGTATCTACATTTTTTTCAATTTGGTCAGCAAAAGCCAACAACAATTTGCCCAGCCTGGAAAGGATTATCTCCAGGCTTTCTTTTAAACGCAACGCATCGGCATTGTCCTCAATATCCATAGAAGTCGCCCCCATGTGTAAAACGCCACCGGCTGTGGGGCATTGACCGGCAAAAGTTTGTAACTCTGCCATCAAATCGTGATGGATTTGTGCTTCGATTTCCAATGCTTTCGTAATATCAATTTCACGCTGGTGTTCCTTTAATTCCTCCACCAATTCAGCCGAAAACAAGCCGAATTCGGCTTGAGCCTGCGCCAGAGCCACCCAGATACCGCGCCAGAGAATCCGTTTGTGCTGCTCACTCCATATCGCGCGCATTTCCGGGCTGCCATACCGCCAGCTAAAGGGGGATTGGTAATTTTCAAAGGGATTGGACATCTGCACCTCAAAGTAAATGATAATTTATTATAAGCATTTTTTCAGGCGAATAGATCGACACTTTTATTCTGAATAATCGTATATGCTATAGCGAAATATTTCAATATTATATTCAAAATCAATAATGTTAAATTACATATTGACTTATTGATATAAATATATTATATTTTTTAATGTTATTAAGTATTAGTTAAATTTATTTTATATTCAGGTGGAATAAATGGATAATATTACCATTCAGGCAACTCAATTAGTCAAAAAATTTCCGAAAAAGAAATCGAAAGACAACGAAAATGAAAATAAGAAAACGCTTTTCTGGAGGAAAACTCCTCTTTCGTTCTTTACAGCGGTAGACGGGTTAGATTTATCCATTAATCAAGGTGAAATTTTTGGATTATTAGGCCCAAACGGAGCGGGGAAATCTACCACCATCCGGATGTTGTGCACTTTACTTGAACCAACCAGCGGCGTGGCTACTGTTAACGGATACGATGTGACAAAACAAGCCAATCATGTCAGACAAAGCCTGGGGACAGTTTTGGCAGGAGAGCGCAGCATTTATTGGAAATTAACCGGTCGTGAAAATTTAGAGTACTTTGCAGCCCTTTATCATTTGCCGCCAAAAATTGCGAAACAGAGGATCAAGGAATTATTAGCAGTTATGGAATTAACCGAACGGGCTGATGAAACTGTCGAAAAATATTCCACTGGCATGAAACAACGGATTGCCATCAGCCGGGCATTGATTGCCCGCCCACCCATTTTGTTATTTGACGAACCAACGCTGGGGCTTGATCCTCAGGCAGCCAGAAAGGTGCGGGAGATTATCCTTCAGTTGAAATCCGAAGGACATACGATATTATTGACGACCCATTATATGGAAGAGGCTGATCAATTATCTGACCGGATTGCAATTATTGATAAAGGAAAGATCATTGCTCTGGATACCCCAACCGGTTTAAAAGACACTATTCAACAGAAAGACATCATCCGGCTTGAAGTCATGGGGTGGTACCCTGAATTAGATCAGGAAATCAGGAACCTTTCTTTGATCGAGTATCTCGTCTCGAATAAAGAGGAAGATTCCTTAATCACAAAAATACATCTTCAGACAATAAATAGTCGCTCATTACTTCCTCAATTAATTGAAAAAATCAACGTCAACGGCACCCATCTGGTGAATATGACTATTGTCAAACCTTCTCTGGAAGATGTTTTTATTCACCTGACCGGTAAAGCTTTGCGAGAGTAATCGTATGGCAGCTCGCTTTCTTTCCATACCCCGCTATTCATCTCGCTGGTTAGCCGAAGCAAATGCACTCTGGCATATAACCGTTAAAAACTGGCTTTATATGGTGCGCTATCCTTCGTGGATTATACAATTGATCATCTGGCCATTAATTTTCCCGGCAGCCTTTATTATTACAGCCAATGCTTTAGCCGGTCCAGACCAAATTGGTCTCCAGTATTTCTCAGCCGCAGCTAACACGGATAACTATATCGGCTTTATCGTAATTGGCACCATGATCTGGATGTGGCAAAATATGGTTCTTTGGGAAGTAGGTTTGGGTTTGCGTAACGAACAAAAGCGGGGAACCTTGGAATCAAACTGGCTTTCTCCCACCTGGCGTTTTTCCTTATTAATCGGGCAAACATTTATACAAATCTTTACAATGTTGTTTTTCATCCTGGTTACTTATCTTGAATTCCATTTCATTTTTAAGGTTGAATTCCAGCTCAATGCTCTTTCCCTCTTTTTGGTTTTTATTTGTGCTCTTCCTAGCATTTATGGAATTGGGTTTACGTTTGCCAGTCTGGTGATTCGGTTAAAAGAAGCCAATTCATTTGTTTTTCTGGTGCGGGGATTGATTATGATTTTTTGTGGAATTTCTTACCCTATTAGCATTTTACCCGGATGGATGGCCAAAATTGGCGCCTGGATTCCACAAACCTATATCATTCGCGCAGCCCGTGAGGCTTCCTTGAATAACGCCCCTCCATTCCTGATCCAGGATGATCTCCGGAAGTTGATTGGGTTTGGCATCTTCTGGTTGCTATTGGGTTTGGTCAGCTTCGCCTTTATGGAAAAACAAGCCCGTAAAAGTGGATCGATCGGCCAATATTAATTGAGGACTAAAAATGAATCAAACTTTATCTCTTCCCCCGATTACCTGGAAATCTCACCTGAGAGCAATCTGGCAGATCGCTTTGAAAGATTGGAAAGTTTACTGGCGATACCCCCTTAACGCGCTTTCATTAATCTTTCAGCCGGTGATATGGCTGGCGCCGATTTATTTCCTTGGGCAGGCATTCAGTGTGAATGGAAAAGCTGTCGGGTTTGCAGGCTATTCAGGCACCAGTGATTATATGTCTTTCATCATTATTGGCTCAGCGATCAGCAACTTTCTTTCTGCTGTATTTTGGGGCATGGGTTATTCCATGAAGGAGGATATGGATGCAGGTGTACTGGAGAGTAATTGGCTAACACCGACCTCCCGTTTGCTCATACTGATTGGCAGAACCCTTAATAATATTGTCATCACCACCATCACATCGATTGGAACAGTCTTCGTGGCGGCCATCCTTTTTGGGTTTTCCATATCGGGCAATGTTTTACCGGCGATTCTGACCTTGATTCCTGTACTGCTGGGGCTTTACGGGTTTGGGTTTGCTTTTGCTTCTTTGGTGATGATCGTACGGGAAGCAAATACGATGGTGGATATGGGTAGTTTTTTGATCGATTTTTTCTCTGGTTCGCAATTTCCGGTCAATGCCCTGCCTCGCTGGTTATTGCCTATCTCCTTGAGTTTACCGTTCACTTATGGATATGACGCTATTCGCGCCTGGACATTGAACACGAAAACAATCCTCCCAATGAATTGGGAAATAGGGATCATCCTGGTCAGCATGGTGATCCTAATCGCCATCGGTGTGGTAGCTTTTAATGCTTTGGAAAGAAAAGTGAGAATTAAAGGGACGCTCGGCCAACATTAACGATCTCCAGGGGCGTTTACCGCTGATACGGATCGCACTCCAATGGTAAAATCGAATTAATTATCCGTTGGGTTTATGAACATACTTCAATATTTCGTCGCATTATCACCGGTTTTATTGGTTCTGGTTTTGTTGGTTATTTTTCGAATACCAGCAGTAAAATCCATGCCGCTGAGCTGGCTCATCCATGCGCTTCTGGCTTTATTGATTTGGGGCGTGCCAATCCGTCAAATTACTGCTGCTTCCTTAGAAGGTCTGATCATTGCTGCTTCCCTGCTTTGGATTTTATTTGGGGCAATCTTTCTTTTAAACATATTGCAAGAAAGCGGTGCCATTGACACGATCTCTTCACTTTTTTCATCCATTTCTACCGATCGCAGAATCCAGGTGATTTTAATTGCCTGGTTATTTGAAGCTTTTTTAGAAGGGGGATCCGGGTTTGGCTCACCGGCAGCTATTTGTGCGCCGCTGCTGGTTGGCTTCGGATTTCCACCCATGGCTGCTGTGGTATTGACCCTGATTTCAAACAGTCTGCCGGTTATTTATGGCAGTGTCGGCACCACCATCTTTGTTGGGGTAGGGCAAGGCATCCATCAGGGCGGGGCACTCGCGCCAATCGTCGCCAGTTACCTGGGCACCACGCCGGTAACGGACTTCATTCAGGCAGTCAGCATTAAATCTGCCATCCTCATGTGGCTGCCCGCGACTCTGATTCCGCTTATGCTTTCGGTTATCTTAACCCGCTTCTGGTGCGAAAACAAAAGTTGGAAAGAAGGGCTGGGGATATGGAAATTTGCATTGGTGACCGGCGGGATTTACGCCACCCTGACCTTATTGATGGCTATGTTTTTGGGACCGGAATTTCCAACGATCCTAGGCAGTATGGTAACGATGGTGATTATGGTCTTTCTGGCAAAAAAGGGGATCCTGCTGCCTGAAAAACCATGGGATTTTCAATCCTCTATAACAGCCCAACCAAAAATGACAGAGCAGTCTTTGAAGGTTCCAGCCTGGAAAGCCGTGACACCTTATTTGCTGGTTACAGTCATTTTATTAATCACCCGGCTGGACTTTCTGCCTTTTATGGATTGGCTCAATAAATTGCAGGTAGGGTGGTCAAATATCCTCGGAACAGAGATCTCTTCTTATTTCGCCCCGCTTTATTCACCCGGAGCAATTTTTACCTTTACAGCGTTGATTAGCTTATTTGTGCTCAAACTCGGTAAGAATGAAGTTAAGCAAGCGCTTAAAACATCCACGCTTACTCTGAAAGCCAGCCTGATCGCGCTTGCTACGGCAGTTCCCATGGTGAGAATTTTCATCAATTCAGGGGTTAATGCAATTCACACAGGCAGCATGCCGGTGGAACTGGCTACCAGTTTATCAGCCATTTCCGGATCCTTCTGGCCTTTGGTCTCGCCTTTTGTTGGCTCATTGGGAGCATTTATTTCCGGCAGCGCCACGGTTAGCAACCTGATGTTTACGCTTTTCCAGTTTAGTGCAGCCGTTGACAATCACCTCGATCCGGCATTAATCGTTGCGCTCCAAACAGTTGGCGCCACGGTTGGGAAAATGATCTGCGTGGTTAGTGTGGTCGCTGCTGGTTCAGTTGTTAATCTGCAAGGGCAGGAGGGCAGAATCATTCGTTACACCCTCATCCCTTCCCTGCTCACCTGCCTGATGGTGGGGGTGATTGCACTGCTGCTGAGTTAATGTGTAAAATCATAGATGTATGGCTTCTTATGATTTATCCGACGTCACCTCCCATTTCCTAGGAAATATTGAGATTCAAACGCAACCGATTCTGGAAGGGCATATTCACTCAGGCTGGTATGTATACACCCAACACCCTCAATACCCGGAGACGGTCCTACAGAAAATAAACAATCAGGTGTTCTTGGACCCGTTACGGGTCACCCAAAACATTGAACAGGTGACCACCTACCTACGGGCTGTTTCCCCGCATCAGCGACAAATTCAACTCATCAAAACAACATCCGGAGCTGTTTGTCATCTCACATCGGATGGTTCCTTTTGGCGCATGTTCGTCCGCATACCCAATGCATATACTTGTCAGATTCCCGAAAGCCTTTCCCAGGTGTTTGCAGCCGGAAGAACAACTGGCTTATTTCTCCGGCAGGCGATGGATTACCCTTTAGACAATATGTACATTGCCATTCCTGATTTTCACAATACGTCCAAACGCTATCAGGATTTTCTTAATGCCCTTTCCAGCGCTGAAATGAATTTGGTGCAGAAAATTCAAAAAGAAGCAAATTTCTTTGAAGAACGGGCTGATCAATTTGGTTTGTTTTGGGATGCGTTATTAAACCAGCACATTCCCTGGCGATTGACCCATAATGACACCAAATTGGATAATATCCTATTTGACAAAAATACCCACCAGGCTATCTGTCTGATTGATCTGGACACGCTGATGCCAGGTTCGGCTCTGTTCGATTTTGGGGATGCCATGCGCTCCATGTGCAACCCGGCGGCTGAGGATGAAGCCGATTTGTCTAGAGTGGAATTCCAGATACCTGTATTCAGGGCTTACACCCAGGGATACCTGGAAGCTGCCGGCGATGTACTCACAGACCAGGAATTATCCTGGTTGGCAAAAAGCCCCTGGATGATCACGATAGAAAATGCAATCAGATTTCTAACCGATTACCTGCAGGGAAACCGTTACTATAAAACCCGTTACCCCCATCAGAACCTGAATCGCTGCCGCACGCATATCAAACTGGTTCAGGATATTGAAAAGAATCTGGGAGCGATGGAAAGCATCGTCAGGGGCTTCCTCCCTGGCAATTAAACCGATTAACAATCGATAGACCTAATTCTTACACAGGAAAATATAGTCTTTTTATCCATATAAATTAGGTCTTAATTATGAAAAATTAGTGATTGCAATCATGAATTTAAAATGGTATTCTATTCTTTAGTTTTTTACCTTACCAAAAACAAGTAACAACGTATATAATCATATTAAATTATGAATTATCGGGGATCAGTATGCAGCCACTCTTTCCTTCACGTAGTAATTTTATAGCTAAATTTAGTATCGTCGTTGGTGCCCTTTTAACCGTTGTTTTAGTTGCCGGTGCATGGTGGTATACCCACTCGCCTGCTTATTCAAAGGTTGGCATCCCGGTCTCGCAGCCCGTTCCATTTCCTCATAGCCTGCATATTACTGCATTGGAATTGAATTGTCGCTATTGCCATATCGGCGTTGACCAGGCTGCCTTTGCCGATCTTCCGCCGGCTGAAACCTGTATGAGTTGTCACAGCCAGGTCTCACCGCAATCCCCCAATTTAAAACCGGTCCGTGAAAGTTACGCCAGCGGTGTCCCGCTACAATGGAATCGGGTTTACAGTATGCCCGATTACGTTTACTTTAATCATGATATTCATGTCAATAAAGGGGTTGGATGTGAAACCTGTCATGGCCGCATGGACAAAGTCACCACAGCAGTACGGGAACAGTATTTTTATATGAATACCTGCCTGGATTGTCACAAAGACCCGGCGAAATTCATTCGCCCGAAAGAAAATGTTTATGATATGGGTTACGTCCCATCTGAAAGTCAGGAGACTTTAGGACCAAAATTAGTGAAAGAATACAACATTATGTCACCCAACCAACTTATCAATTGCTCAATTTGCCACAGGTAAAACTATGACTCTAAATAAGAATGACCAGAAACCTTACGATTTGGATGCTTTGCGCAAGCAACTTGCTGATCAACGTGGAAAGACTTATTGGCGCAGCCTGAAGGAGTTGGCCGATTCAAATGAATTCCCTGAAGTTATCCGCCGTGAATTTCCACGCCAGGCGCAATTTCTGGATGAATTTAGCCGGCGGGATTTTCTAAAAGTACTGGGCGCCTCTCTGGCAATGGCAGGTTTAACGAGCTGTATGCCGCGAGATCCTGGCACCATCCTGCCGTATTCTTCCGCTCCGGAAGATCTCATTCCGGGAAAACCTTTGTTTTTTGCCAGTGCCATGCCAAAAGATGGGTATGCACAGGGAGTTCTGGTACGCAGCGAAATGGGGCGTCCGATTAAAGTTGATGGCAATCCACGCCATCCAATCAGTCAGGGCACCAGCGATATATTCATGCAAGCATCCATTCTCGATTTGTATGACCCGGATCGAGCTCAAAAAATCACTTCGCAAGGTGTTACAAAAACCTGGAATGACTTTACCACTGCCATTTCCACGCAAGCGGGTCAGAATCTTCGAATCTTAACGGGACCTTTAACCTCACCCAGCCTGGTAAGTACAATCAATGATATTCTTGCTAAATTCCCGAATGCCAAATGGCATCAATATTCACCGCTTAGTGTTACCAGGCATACCCTCAGAGAAATTTTCGAAGAACCAGTTGATGTTCAATATCGCTTTGACAAAGCCAAAGTAATCTTGGCGCTTGACTCGGACTTTCTTTTCCGGGAACCAGGCAGCCTTCGTTATAGCCAGGATTTTGGATTAAAACGTAATCCTGATTCAAATGGAGAGATGAATCGTTTGTACGTGGTGGAAAGCAGCCTTTCCCTCACCGGTTCAAACGCTGATCATCGCTTAGCGCTTCGTTCCGGAGATGTTGAAGGTTTTGCGCGCGCATTAGCCAGACAATTAGGGCTTCAGGTAGATGGCACCAACGCTGCAGTCCCAGGAGAAAGCTGGATAAAGCCTCTGGCATCCGATTTACTTGCAGCCAAAGAAGCAGCTCTGGTTATTGCCGGAGAACGCCAGCCGGCAGCCGTGCATGCACTCGCCTTTGCCATCAACCAAATGTTGGGCGCCGTTGGCAATACGGCTGTTTATACCACACCAGTTGAGGTGAATCCAATCGATCAACTTGCCTCGCTCAAAGAATTGTGCCAGGCACTCGATAATAACCAGGTGGATACCTTGCTCATCCTGGAAGGTAACCCGGCTTATAACACGCCCGTAGATTTAAATTTTGCAAATCTGCTCAAAAAAGCGAAATTAAGTGTTTATCTCGGACAATATGCGGATGAAACCGCCGTTCTGACTACCTGGCACGTGCCCGCTGCCCATTATCTGGAAACCTGGGGAGATTTACGCGCCTTTGATGGTACTACCAGTATTGTTCAACCGCTAATCGAGCCGCTCTATGGTGGTAAATCAGCGATTGAATTACTAGCAGTCTTCCTCGGTCAGGTTAATGCCAAAGGGTACGATTTAGTACGCAATTTCTGGGCAAGCCACAGTGAAAGCTCGAATTTTGATGTGCTCTGGCGGCAAACATTACGGGATGGATTTTTTGAGCATTCCAGCTTACTGCCAAACTCGACACCTCCGGCATTAAAACCCACAGCGCTGACACCGGTGAATCAACCCCAACCAGCCGGAACTCTTGAAATTGTTTTTGAACCTGACCCAACTATTTGGGATGGACAATATACCAACAATGCCTGGCTTCAGGAATTGCCAAAACCACTTACGAAAATTACCTGGGACAATGCGGTGATGGTCAGCCCGAAAACTGCTCAGCGCCTGTCCTTGCAGGACAGAGACGTTGTCCTTCTCCAACTTGGGTCCTACCAACTGGAAGCGCCGGTTTTCATCCAACCAGGTCAGGCAGAGGATTCTCTGACAATCAGCCTGGGGTATGGTCGCAATCAGGGCGGAAAGGTGCTGGGAGATACCGGCTTTAATGCCTATAGCATTCGCACCTCAGACGCTCTCTGGTTTTCAAGCGCAGTCACAGTTAAGAATACCAGTAAAAAGTACCCGATTGTGACGACTCACGGTCACCAAAGCATGGAAGGTCGTGATCTTGTTCGCGAAGCAACCTTAAGTGAATATTTACAAAACCCAAATTTTGCCAAAGATATTCCTGACCATCAGGATTCTCTTTATGAACCGTTTGAATACGCAGGGCATGCCTGGGGGATGACCATCAACCTGGGCGCCTGTATCGGTTGTAATGCCTGTGTTTTAGCATGTCAATCAGAAAACAATATTCCCACCGTTGGGAAAGAACAGGTTGACAATGGCAGAGAAATGCATTGGCTTCGAGTGGATCGCTACTTCGAGGGTAATCTGGATGCTCCGTCCACTGTCTTCGAACCGGTGCCCTGTATGCATTGTGAACAGGCACCCTGTGAACCCGTTTGCCCCGTAGAAGCCACTTCCCACAGCGCTGAAGGCATTAATGAAATGACGTATAACCGCTGTGTTGGCACCCGCTATTGCTCCAATAACTGTCCTTACAAAGTTCGTCGCTTTAATTTCCTGCAATACAATGATGACACCACGCCGGTACTCAAATTAATGCGCAATCCGGATGTCACCGTCCGTGCCAGGGGTGTCATGGAAAAATGCACATATTGTATCCAGCGCGTCAACGCCGCCCGCATTCAAGCAGAGGTTACAGGCATTCCCCTGAAAGATGGGGATGTCAAAACCGCCTGCCAGGTCGCTTGTCCCACTCAGGCAATTGTATTTGGTGATCTTAATGATCCCGCGAGCCAGGTTCGGAAGTCGAAGGAGAGTCCACTCAACTATGCGCTCCTTGGTCATTTAGGCACCAAACCACGTACCACTTACCTGGGTAAGGTTACCAACCCCAATCAACAATTAAAAGATCAGGCATAGGGCTCATATGACGAATTACGAAGAAATTCCCGTTCTACAACCAGGACACACCTATAACACTGTTAATGAAAAAGTAAGTGAAATTCCACTTACTAAAATTAAGAAAACCGGTAAAGGCTGGATACTCGGCTTTTTTGTATCCTTTTTAGGAACTCTGGTTCTGTTTTATTCCATCACGATCCTGTTCATCGATGGGATTGGTATCTGGGGAATTAACATACCAGTCGGTTGGGGATTCGCGATCTCCAATTTCGTCTGGTGGATTGGGATTGGTCATGCTGGCACCCTGATATCCGCCATTTTGCTGCTCTTTCGACAGGAATGGCGCACATCGATTAACCGCTTTGCTGAAGCAATGACTCTGTTTGCCGTTGCCAATGCAGGTTTATACCCAATCCTGCATTTGGGAAGACCCTGGCTTTTCTATTACTTGATGCCATATCCCAACACACAGGCACTTTGGCCACAATTTCGTAGCCCATTGGTGTGGGATTTATTCGCAATTCTCACTTATTTAACCGTCTCGCTTTTATTCTGGTTTTTGGGTCTTGTGCCTGATCTGGCAACTATGCGAGATCGCGCGACCAATATCTGGGCGAAAAGAATTTATGGCATGCTGGCTCTTGGTTGGCGCAACTCAGCCCGTCACTGGCACCATTACCAGTCGTTGTACCTTTTGATGGCCGCTTTGGCTACTCCGTTGGTCGTTTCGGTCCATAGTATCGTCAGCGTAGATTTTGCCTATGGGGTCATACCCGGCTGGCATAGTACGATTTTCCCACCTTATTTCGTAGCCGGCGCTGTTTTCTCAGGCTTTGCCATGGTCATGACTTTGATGATCCCATTAAGAAAACTGTTTCACATGGAAGACTTCATAACCCAACGCCATCTGGAAAATATGGCAAAAATTATGTTGGCAGTTGGCCTGGTGGTCGCATATGGGTATGCAATGGAAAACTTCTGGGGCTGGTTCAGTGGAAATCCCTTCGAAATGGCTATGACGCGAGATCGCTATTTTGGGCATTACGCACCATTGTATTGGGGACTGGTTATTTGTAATGTATTGATCCCTCAGCTCCTCTGGTTTAAAAAGGTTCGCATGAATAACGTGGTTTTGTTCGGTATTGCGATCCTCGTGAATATTGGAATGTGGCTGGAGCGCTTTATCATCGTTATCCAGAGCCTTTCAAAAGACTTTCTACCATCTTCCTGGCACCTTTATACGCCTACTATCTGGGATATATCAACTTTCGTCGGAACGATTGGTTTGTTCTTCATGCTGATCTTTTTGTTTGTTCGTGTTTTACCTGCTCTTTCAATCTTTGAATTACGTGAACTGGTTCATCATAAGTCTGGTGAAGCAGGAGTTTCTAAAGAGACTGGAGGTCAATAAAGGAAACGCGTATGAAAAATAATTTCCCAAAAACATTCGGTCTTCTCGCCCGCTTTCCTGATTCGGAGAGTCTGGTCAGGGCTGCAGAACAATTTTCTCAAGCCGGATATCGCCACATGGACGCTTATGCCCCTTTCCCAGTTGAAGGATTGTCTGATGCGCTGCGCTGCAAGTCATCTAAAGTTCCTCTTGCGGTTTTGGCAGGTGGAATTATCGGAGGCGTTCTGGGTTACTTCATGCAATACTTCGCCACCGTAATTCATCTTCCAATCAATATCGGCGGGCGACCGCATGATAGCTTCCTGGCATATATTCCGATTACTTTCGAATTAACAATTTTATTAGCTGCTTTCGGTGGTGTCCTCGCACTTTTTTTGGCTACCGGCTTTCCACAACCATATCACCCCGTCTTTAATGTGGAAGATTTTCAAAAACATGGTTCCCAGGATGGTTTTTATTTAGGAATTGAAGCTCGGGATCCTAAATATGAGACCATTGAGACACGCAAATTACTGCGAAATCTGGGCGCAACTCAAATTTCTGAGATCAAGGCGTGACGCGATGATTGCATTTTCTAATTTATTATCAAATTTCAAACCAGCCAAAAACTACCGGAAATTCCTTTTCCTGCTGTTAATCAGTTCTATTGTTTTATCAGGATGCAGTTTCAAAGGAAGTATGAACGTCCAGGCATATAACCGCCCATTAACAGCCAGTGAATTTTTCGCTGATGGCAGTTCTTCTAGAACTCTGGTGGAAGGAACGGTTCCGCAAACAGATGCGATTCTTACCGACAGTGTCTTAACCGGCAAAACAGAAACCGGTGAGTTCTTAACCAGCATTCCGTTGCCTGTAACCATGGATCTGGTTAATCGTGGTCAGGAACGCTACGAAATCTATTGCCTCGTCTGTCATGGAGTGGATGGTCACGCGGATGGAAAAGCTGTTTCGCTTGGTTTTCCTGCTCCTCTCGATTTACTGGATAGTAATGCCCAGGCATTGTCGGATGGGAAAATGTTCGATGTGATCACCAATGGTCAAAACAAGATGCTTTCATACGCCTATCGCGTCAAAACAACTGACCGCTGGGCGATTATTGCTTACATCCGGGCTATGCAATTAAACAATGGCCACCTTACCGAAGACCTGACACCCGATCAGCTTCAGCAACTGGGAAATAAATAATGACGACGAATCAAAAAAACACAAATAATAATCGCTTTTCTTTTACCCTCCTGGCTCTTGGCCTGGTTGGGCTGATAGTCGCTGTGATTGCTGCATTTTCCGGCAATCAGGAACGGTTCTATCAGTCTTATCTGGTCGCATTCATCTTCTGGTTGAGTGTGAGCCTGGGATCTCTGGCTTTTCTGATGGTTCATTATTTGACTGGCAGCCGTTGGGGACTGACCGTTCGGCGGGTAAACGAAGCTGCGGCTGGCACAATCTGGTTAATGGGTCTTTTCTTTATCCCATTACTTTTTAATTTACGCGGTTTGTACCTGTGGGCGCGCCCAGAAGTCGTGCAGGCAGATCAGGTTTTACAGCTAAAAAGTGCTTATCTTAATCCATCTTTCTTCATTGGACGAGCAGTCTTTTATTTTGTTATTTGGATTGTGCTTGCCTGGGTGATTAACCGTCTCTCTACTCGTTGGGCAAAAGATGGCGATCAGGAAGCAAAAAATAAACTCAAAGGATTAAGTGCTTTCGGATTGATTCTGTACACTTTCACGATGTCATTTGCCTCAATTGATTGGATGATGTCGATCTCACCATTCTGGACCTCCACCGGTTATGGATTAATCGTCATTTTTGCTCAAATGCTCAGCAGCCTGGCATTTGCCATTCTGGTCGTTAATCTGGTTCCTGACCTGGGATTGGGACGGAGTTGGGATTTGAAGACCACACCGATTCCTTATAAAGATTTAGGAGCTCTTTTACTGACTTTCGTGATGAGCTGGGCTTATCTGGCCTATTTCCAGTTGTTGATCATCTGGGCTGGAAATATCCCTGAAGAGGTCGTCTGGTATACCGAAAGAATAGAAGGAGGCTGGTTAACCGTTGGGGTTTTGGTCGCGGTTCTCTTATTTGCTTTACCCTTTGTTGTTCTGATCTCCATGCGTGTGCGCCATAATATGCGCATTCTGGCCTGGTTAGGGGCATTAATTATGGTGGTCTCGCTGGTAGATGTCTACTGGCTTATTATTCCTTCCTACTACCCTGGTCACTTTAATCTAAGCTGGCTGGACGTTGTCATACCAATTGGCATGGGCGGTGTCTGGTTAAGTGTCTTCTTACTTAATCTGAAAAAGAGACCGGCATTGCGGGAAGCTGAGCAACAATCCTTACAACCCAGAGTCAATCACGAGAACAAACCGGTAATCCAAGAACAGTAGAACCTGAATTGTTCACCCACTAAATCGGAAAAGAAAAGTCAGGTCATTCACATTCGTTCCGGTAGGACCTGGTTTTAACGCATCTCCCAGCTTATCAAAGAAATGATAGGAATCATTGTTGCGCAGATAATCAGTCGGCTCTAAACCAAGTTTTTTAGCTCTGGAAGATGTTTCTCCCGTCACCACAGCACCGGCAGCATCCGTCGGGCCATCCTCCCCATCCGTCGCCAGCGTGACCATCATGACGTTCGGTAAGCCTGCCAAAAGTGGGACGGCCGCCAATGCCAATTCCTGGTTCCGGCCTCCTTTACCATTACCCACCAGAGTTACTGTAGTTTCTCCGCCAGCAATCAAGCATACCGGCTTTTGATTGGTCGCAGCTAGCTTTTCAACCAGGATCTGTGCTACCTGTCGGGCTTCCCCCTGCCATGCATTCCCTAAATCAATCGGGGTAAAGCCAAAGCTTTTCGCCTTTTCCGCTGCCGCTCGGGCAGCAATTTCGTTGCTCCCAATCAGGATGTTTGCAACCTGATTAAAAATTGGGTCGCCTGGTTTTGGCGTTTCCTGTCCATTTCGTAAATAGTTCAAAATTGACAGAGGCACCTTATCGGGCAGCTCATATTTTTCCAGAATACGCCAGACATCCTCCAGCGTGCTGGGGTCAGGCGCGGTTGCTCCTGAAGCGATCGTTTCTAATGGGGAATTCACCACATCGGAAAGAATCAAAGAAATTAATTTTGCCGGAGCAATTTGTCTGGCAAGCCCCCCCCCTTTAATCCGGTCCAGATGCCGGCGCAGCGTATTGATTTCATCGATTCGTGCGCCACAGCTCAACAGTTGCCGGGTCAACTCCCGTAAATCCTCCAGAGAAATACCTGGATAAGGTGCCGTTACCAGGCTGGACCCGCCACCCGAAATCAAACAAAACACCAGATCTTTTTCGTTGAAAGACGCTGCTACATTCAGTAACAGTTCACCAGCCTGTAAACTCTTTTTATCCGGCAAAGGGTGGCTACCGGGAGTAATAGTCAGCCCCGGATAGGACATTTCTTCGGCATACTTGGGAACTACCCAACCCTGAGTAAGGTTTTTTTTCAAAATTTCAGCCAGCGTGAAACTCATCGGCATAGCGGCTTTGCCAAACGCCAGCAAATACACATGCTCAAACTCGCGCAAATCGAGATGTTCCCCTGCAATCTCTAAAGAATCTCGTTCACGCGTTACAAAATGCCGGACCGCTCTGCCAGGTTCCACCGCTTCAATAGCAGCGGAGAGGATCGAGGTGATTTGAGAACCGTTTGGATGTGAATTAAGCATGGTGGTAAGAAAGTTTTTGGTTAATGACATAGTAATGATGATATCAAAAAATGGAATTTCAGCAAAGAATAATCGTAAGCCTCTTTATCCGGTTTGCTCTCCCCGTAATTCTCTGGTAAAACTAATCAAATCACTATTTAAGGAAACAGTATGAGTAAACCAAAAGTATTCGTTACCCGCAGAATTCCTGATTCAGGCTTAGACCTGATACTTGCGGATTGTGAAGTTGATCTCTGGGAGCATGAGCTGCCGCCTACCAAAGAAGAACTCCTTCAACACGTACCAGGGGTAGATGGCATTCTTTCCTTATTGTCTGATCCGATTGATATGGAAGTAATGCAGGCTGCAGGAGAAAATTTAAAAGTAATCAGTAACTATGCAGTCGGGTACAACAACATCGATGTCCAGGCTGCTACCCAACAAGGGATCGCGGTAGGAAACACCCCCGGCGTGTTAACCGAAGCCACGGCTGATCTGGCTTTCGCTTTGATGATGAGCGCTGGTCGCCGATTGGTTGAAGCAGAAAAGTATGCCCGCGCCGGAAAATGGAAAACCTGGGGACCATCCACTATGCTGGGTGTTGATTTCGCCGGTGCAACATTGGGGATCATTGGCTTTGGACGAATTGGCAGAGCCATGGCAAGAAGGGCTGCCGGGTTTGGGATGCGCATCCTATTCTACAGTCCCAGTGCTCAGGCATCCATGGGAATGATGAAGGTCGACCTGGACACACTCTATCGCGAATCTGATTTTATCTCCATTCACACTCCTTTAACGCCTGCTACCAGAAAAATGATTAACGCCGCAGCATTCGCTCAGATGAAACCCAATGCCGTATTGATTAACACTGCCAGAGGAGAAGTGGTCGACCAGGATGCACTCTATAATGCTCTCAGAAACCACAAAATCTTTGCAGCCGGAATCGATGTCACCGACCCGGAACCTTTACCACCGGATCATCCGCTCTATGAACTGGATAATCTGATCATCCTGCCTCACATCGGCAGCGCTAGCACCTCGACCCGCGAGAATATGGCGCTGATTGCTGCGAGCAATTTATTGGCAGGATTAAGACGTGAACGTTTACCACATTCGGTAAACCCTGAAATTTACAATCATTAAATAGAAACACGTAGAATTATTTGATAAAAAGCCGCTTTTCAACCGATTATGTGGCTTTTTTTTCCAGATATAGTCGGTAATCAAGCCCATCCAAATAAAATTTTGGGCTCAGGGTGATTTTTTCACCTGAAATGGCATCCATAAACTCATGATTGATCATTGAATGCGGCACCTTTATTTCAACAGGATTTTTGTTAACATTTACCATCACGATCAGTTGTGAATTTTGAAACTCTTTTTTGAAGATCAATACCTGGTTTTCTTTATCCACCAGCAGCCATTCCAGGTCTACTGCTCCCAACACTGGATAGATTTTCCGCAGCGAAATTAGTTTTTTCACAAAAGACCGCAGTTCATGATCTTGATGTGCAGCATCCCAGGGCATACAGCGACGATTATGTCCTTCAGGTCCAGCCAGACCAATTTCTGTCCCATAATAAATGCTGGGAGTACCGGCAAAGGTAAATTGAAGCATCAGAGCCAGTTTCACCCGCTCAATATCATCTCCACAAAGGCTAAGAATCCGCGGCGTATCATGGCTATCAATCAGATTATATAAATTGGGAAATATATTTTTAGGGTAATTAACCAAAAGTTGGTTAATGGCTGCCTGATATTGGACGACGTCAAATTTCTGTTTCACCAGCCCCTCCTTTCCCAGGAGGAACCAGATGGGATAGGTCAGCTCATAATTCATAACGCCGTCGAACTGGTCACCCATCAACCAGGGATAGGAATTATCCCAATTTTCACCCAAAATCAAAATCTCCGGGTTGATTTTCTTGATCGTCTGCCGGAATTCCCGCCAGAATTCATGTGACACCTCATTTGAGACATCCAGGCGCCAACCATCTACCTGATATGTTTCCGTCCAATACCGGATGGCACCCAGCAGGTGTTCTTTTACCAAAGGATGTTCGGTATTCCATTTCGGCATCACCGGAGTAAATCCGAAAGTTGCATAGTTCAACTGGTTTTTTTGATGATAGTCTAATTTTGGAGCCTGTCCCTCTGCTACACTAAAGTTAATCACTGGCTCTCGATAAATATAAAAGCAATCATAATATTTCGAATTTCGACCATTTTTCACCACATCCTGCCAGAATGGGTGAAACCAGCCGCAATGATTAAAAACAGCGTCCAGAATGACCCGGATCCCCCGCTGGTGAGCTTTCTGCATTAGTTCTCCAAAGAGCTCATTGGTACCAAAAGCCGGATCGATCTGAAAATAATTGGTTGTGTCATACTTATGAGAGGAGGGTGAGGTAAACAACGGGGTAAGGTAAAGTCCGTTAATTCCCAAATCAACCAGGTCATCCAGGTGATCAATCACGCCCTGTAAATCACCGCCATAAAACTTATAAATTGAGTCTTCTTCACTGCCCCAGGGAAGGCAATCTGGTGGATTATTCGCGGGGTCGCCATCTGCATAGCGTTCCGGGAAAATCTGATACCAGATCGTGTCCTTCACCCAGGCGGGTGGCTGAAAAACATCCTCATGGTTAAGATATGGAAAATTAAAATAAGTGCTGGTATCGAATTCAATTTCTGGGTGCAATTTCAAATCATAAAAAGAACGGCTCCCAAATAAAATCTTTTGATCATCCTTTTCCAGGATAAATGCATACCGGATTCTTTTCCATTGCGGTTGCACTGCGACAAACCAATAATCATGGTAAGCGGTTTGATACTCCAGTTTCATTGGCTCAAAAAAAGCTGCTTCTTTATCCCATTTCCATAAGTTGGGGTCTATCTCGCTTTGAATCCAGCGGAATGGGTCACCACCTACCAGAGTAACTGCTGGAATATCTCCTTTAGCAGTTCTTAATCGAATATGCAAGGTGTTTGCATCATACTCATAGGCATATTTGCTTTTTGCTTCGTGATAAATGGCAGGCAGGTTCATATTGGTAGCTCCAAAATAGTTGATATATCAACTATTTTACCACGAAACCTTTATGAAATGTCAAGTTCCTGAATACTTTTTTCTAAATCTTCCCTTAATTGCTGCATGGTCAATTCAAAACAATCGCGGTTATGTAAGCAGGCTTTTAATCGGAGTTGATTAAAAGACGTGAATTCTTTTTGAACACGGGATAATAAGGACTCCCCATTCTTTGTAAGATGAATGTGAAGGGCTCTTTGATCTTCTGTATCTTTAATGACGGTAACCAACCCATCATTCATCATCCCTTTAATAATTCTTGTCGTATTTCCTTTGGTACATAATAAATATTTACTGAGTTCCGTGATGGAAATAGCTGGCTTTTGAAAAATATGCTTCAATGCAAAATAGCGAACCTGGCTAAGGTTGTAGCGCCCAAAAAACTTGCGATCACTTTCAGCCAGCCATAAATAACTTTCCATCAATAAATCATAGGGTTTGTTTTCGTTGTTCATAAAAGATCCTGGAATCTCCAATTTATTCAGTTTTCAAACTTTGAGACTATCACCTTGCTCTCCTCATTATAACAACATGGTTGCTTTCCTTTTCTTTTTTAATCAGAAAAGTGTATGATTATTGATAACTTCATCATGAAAAATATTCGTTCTTTTCATAAGGAGAAGCGACATGACAATTGAAAACTATAAAAATAAAGTAAAAACCAGTATCTGGAAAGCAGTAGCCCAAAGCGGCTTCCAGATAAATGCGATCCCATCCGACCAACAAGCAAAATTTGTCGACCAGCTCACGGATGATCTTTTACTGTTAGTAAATGATATGCTGGAGGATATTTCCAGCCCTATTAATACCTCAAAAATGGCACAGGACCTGGATAAGGAAGAGAAAATATTATGGGAAGGGCGTCCATTTCTTTCTCTGGTTGAAAATTATACGTTTACCAATGAACGCATCAAGGTGATCAAAGGATTGATCGGCAAAGATATCGAAAATTTTGAATTGATCCGCGTGCAGGATATTGATATCACTCAGAATGTAAGTGAAAGAATTCTGGGGATAGGAGACATTGTTGTTTCAGGAGCTGACAAATCAACCCCGACCATCATTCTGCGCAATATCAAAGATCCTGAGTCAGTGTATGAAATTCTACGTAAAGCCTGGTTGAATGCCAGAAAGAAATATGGCTTGATTTTCAGAGAAGAATTATAAATATTTAGTTTTAAATCAAAAAAAGTTTCTTGGCAATGACCTACTCTCCCGGGGGGTCGCCCCCCAAGTACCATCGGCGCTGACAGTCTTAACTTCCGGGTTCGAGATGTGGCCGGGTGTACCTCTGTCGCTTTGGTCACCAAGAAACTTTCTTTTCAATAATAAATGTGTAGTCCTCAGAAAAAAGAACCAGTTCTCCGCATTACATGAAGCC